>ULNT01009154.1_pt1 | contig 63648 bp, 38 predicted proteins | sample 1952001 | NCBI WGS metagenome assembly ULNT01 (sample SAMEA4835585, study PRJEB28245) | human gut metagenome | biome: gut microbiome; material: fecal sample | place: Denmark | collected 2008
AAGCCATTTGAATTCTTTTGATATACATATATATCGTTTATTGTAAATGTATTTGTTGTAGAATCATAATTTTTCTCTACACCTAATACTAGTGGATCTGTCATTTTTATATATCCACCTGGTGCTGTTGTTTCTTCAATTTTCCAAATATCATAGTAATTGCTATCAAATCCACTAGATGTTAAGCCATCTCTTACTATTTCATTTGACTCACTTAAATCATCTGCTCCTACAGTTGTATATGGTCCTTTGTTTTCTTCATTATATTGACTATTAAATTCGAAGTTACTATTATTTTTTTGAATATTTTTGTAAAGTTTTACATCAAATGTTGCTCCTGCTAATGCTGATCTTGAATCATCTCCATTGCTATAAATATCATGACTAGCATCTGCTTCATTTTTCTTCATTAATGATAATTTGTAGCTTCCACCATAAGAATTATTCTCAATAGTAATATTTGCTTGATATGTTCCAGTTGTTGTTTCAGTAATTGTAGTTTGTGGTTCATTTTTATCAAGAGCTTCTATTGGAGTACTTCTATATGAACCATCACTTTCATAAATTGCATCAGCACTTACCTTTTTAATTACATAATTATTGTTAACATTTGTTGAATTGAATATTATTGAAATGTAATAATCCAATTTTTTAAATCCTTCTGGTGCTTTTGTTTCTTTAATTTGCCATACAAAACTTCCTTCGCTAGTTATTTTAATATTCTTCAATTTGTTAAAATCATCAACAGATTTAATTGTACTTAAATCAATTGTTGTTTCAGTATTGTCATCATTTACAATAGTTACTGATGGAATTTTTGTACGACCACTTTTTAATGAAACTTCAAATTCAGCTCCTGTAAGATTACTTTTTGTTGCCTTATCTACTTTATTTAAATTTAAAGAATATGTTCCTTTTGGTGTAATTGCATTTTCTACATTTATATTCAATTTATATGTAGAACTTTTTTTATCTTCAGTAATTGTTGTTTTTGGTTCATCTTCTGTTAAATCTTCTAATAATTTATTAGTTCCATCTTCATATAATGCCCTTGCACGATCTGAACTTACTTTATATCCATCACTAGTATTTTCTTTAAACATTCTTATTTCAATTTTATATTTTAGTAAATCATGCCCAGCTGGAGCCTTTGTTTCTTTAATTGTCCAGTATGAGAATGTAAAAGTTTTATCAGTTACTATTATATTTTGTAGTTTTTTGAAATCCTCAACTGTTTTTATTTCACTTGTTTTAACAGTGCTTATAGTTCCATCACTATTTAATACATTAACACTTTCTGTTTCATTTTGTGTTGACATTGAATTATAATATTTTACTTCAAATTCAGCACCATCTAATGGTGTATTAGTTCCTTTTTCAACCTTAGTTAAATCTAGTGAATACAATCCAGTTTTGTCTGGATTAACAACTGTTATTGTAATAGTATTATCTATTAATTCAGCTGTTATATTAGCTTTTTCGCCATTTATTGTTGTTTCAATAACTTGTTTGTTAAATAAGTCTTCTGTTGGTGTTATTACTTTTTGACCATCATCACTAACTAATCTTAATTGAATTCGTTCAACATAATGTGTTTTACTATAATTACTATTCTTTCTTGTTGCTTTTTTAACTGTTAATTTTATATTTCCTGGTATTTTTGTATACTCAGAATTTTCATCTAAGTCAAGCTCTTTTAATGTATATACATCATCAGTATTAACTTTTGTTCCGTCAATATTTACAGTACCACCAATATTTACGTTTGTATATGATGTTACTAATGGATTTTGCTCTGTATATATAGCTTCAGGAGCTCCACCATTTATCTCTCTAACAGCCATAAATTTAACACCTGAAATATTGTTTCCGTATTCATCATGTTTTACCAAATTTACATTATAAGATCCATATTCGGTTGGGTTATTGTGTAATGTTACATATATTTGGCTATTATTTTTTATAACAAAATCCCAACGGCGAACATTGTTTCCTGTTGAATCTGTATCAAAGTATGAATATGTTGTATATGTATTCATTTCAGTTGAATCTGCATTGCTATTATTAACATCATGTACAGTTTGAGCTTCCCAAACATTATTACTTGATTTAATACCATTTCCATCAACTTTATACATAGTTATACTTTCAATACTGAATGTATGGCTGTCTGAATTGTATTTCTTTTTAACACCTAATACAAGTTGACCTGAATATGTGTCTAATCCATCTGGAGCAGACCATTCATTTATTTTCCAAATATCATATTTATTTCCAACACTATCTGTTGTTATTCCAGTTCTCTTGAATTTATCATTTGTTAAATCTTCTGCATTACCTTTTGTTTCATAGCTTATATATTCATTTTCACCTTGTGTAAAGTTCTCAAAATTATTTGGATTATTATCTGATCCAAATTTGAAATCTGAAGAGTTCAAGTCTATATCTTTATATAATTGGATATTAAAGCTAGCACCTGATTTTGCAGAATCTGCTGTATCCCCTGAAGAATTATCATCTGTAATTTTCTTCATTACATTTAATTTGTATTCTCCATTAGGAATGTTATCTGCAGATACGGCAATTTGTGTTCTGTCTTTATTCAACATAATTTGCCATGTATCGTTGTCACTTGATACATATGTGTACATTACACTACCATCAGCTTATTTATTTCTTCATATGATTGTGGATCCCATTTTATGCTACTATTATCTTTTTGGTATATGTGTATAGTATCAATGTAAAATTGTTTTGTTGTTTCATTATATGATTTTTCAATTCCAAGAACTAGGCTCTTTTTCATTGCTTCAAATCCTGTTGGTGGATCTGTCTCTTCAATGTTCCATATATCAATCATTTTATTTTTAACATCAAAATATGTAACACCTGTTCTTTTAAATTTATCATGGCTTAAATCTTCAGTTGTTCCTTTTGTAGTGTATTCATCAAATTTTACTCTATTTGTTGAACTATCAAAATTAAAATTGTAATTGTTTATTGCAGTACCTTTATATACTGTTACATTAAACTTAGCACCTGCAACTGAATTTGTTCCAAATGAATCAAATCCTGAAACACTGCCTTCATTATTTACATCTTTTTTAATAACATTTAATTTATACTCGCCTTCTACTTTAGGATTTTCTACAATTACTGTAATATTGCTTCCTGATTTTTCAAGACTTATTTTGTATGTTACTCCATTAATTTCGTATTCATCCTCGGTATTCGCTTTAGGACTAACTTTTTGATCACCATTATATAGCTCTAATGTAGTTCCACTAACAAAATAATTATTATTTTCTTCAGTTTTCTTTACAGTAACTTTTATTTTGTAATTGCTTGGTAATTGTGTATATCCTTTATTTGAACCCAAATCTTTTTCTCTAAGTATAAATACATCATCTGAATTTGCATTATTTATTTGTATAACATCATTGCCATCATTGTCTTTAGCATTTGTGTATACCGATACTCTATCTTTTTCAGTTACTATAGCTTTTGGATTTTGTTCACTTATAGTTGTATTATTTTGCGATATTGCTTCATTGTTTACAGTTGCACCTATAAGCTCAAAATTTACCCCTTCTAATCTTTCATTTTTATTGTCTTTCTTTACTAGATATAAATTATAATTACCATTTCTAGTATCTTCTGGATCTGCTACTGTTAGTGTAATTATGCTATCACTTGTTTTTACAGCTGATATTTTAACAGTATCTCCATAATCATTTATTTGGTAAATAATTGTATTTTCTCCATGTTTTACCGTTTTTTTATCATTTGTATTAACAATTGATATAGCTAAATTGCTTACTTTACCTGTAATTGCATCTTTTATTACATCAAGTTTTATAGCTTTATCATCTGGCAATTTTCTATATCCATCTGGTATTGTTTTTTCTGTAAAGTAATATTCATCGCCTTCTACCGATGTTATACTTACAGGGTTTGGCACACTAGTATTTTCACAAACATTTGCCAAACCTTCTGAATCTGTTGTTACAGTTTCAGAATTTGATGTTGTTATTTCTTGGTTATTTGAATTTTTTAATGCTGTACCATTTATTTTTGCTCCTATTAGGTTGAATTGTACATTGCTTAATGCTGTATTTGTTCCTGCACTTACCTTTTTAATTTTTAATGTGTATTCGCTCTTGTTTGGTACTTTTACATTTATTGTAGTACTATCTTGATTTTGCTCTACTTTTACTGTGTCATTTTGTGATGTTGCAACTTCAGATAGTGATTTTTTGATATAAACTGCTTTATCTTCATATGAAGAGTCACTTATACTTTCATCTTTAACAAATGCATAAGCTTCACATTTTGATGCTTTATATTCATTTTCATTTTCTGAGAAAGTTATTGGAACTACAATCTTGTAATTTAATTTTGTAAATTGATATGGTGCATCTGTTTCTTCTATTACAAAATAATACGTTTTACCAATATCTTCTTTATTTATTTGAATATCTCTTAGCTCTGTTGATTTGCCATCTGTTGCAGTTAATATGTTTTCTTCTTTGTCTTTTATTTCTATACGACTACTAGCCTCAAGTGCAAATTTTCCATCTGTTCTATTATATAATGAACTATATGCTTTAACAGAAAATCTTGTTGTTTCATCTTTAATATCATTTCCAGATAAGTCTACTTTTTCTACATCAAGGTTATATGAACCTGTTTTTGGTACATTCTTTAGTGTCAATGTAAGTGTATTTATTGAATCAGTTTGATTAAAATCAACCTCTTCATATTGACTATAATATTGCCAATATTTTCCATCATATACTTTAAAATCTGTATATATCATCTTGTATTCTTCGTTCTCATCTTGGTTAGATATAAGAGTACATCCTATTTTATGATTAAATTTTACAAAATCTGCTGGTGCTTCTGTTTCTTCAATTATTAACCTATAAGTGGTTTGCTTATCCATTTCTTCTGTTATTTCAATGTTACTCATAGCATCATTAATTTCTTGCAATGTTGTTAAATTACTTATGTTTACAGTAGTACCATCTTTTTTAGTAAGCTCAGTTACTTTTGTACCTGGATTATCATACGAATCTCCACCTTGATATAAACCAAAGTTAAATTTCATTCCATTGCATTCTTCCGCAGTAAGCTCTTTTCCTGTTTTTGAATTTACTTTCTTCAAATTGAATGAAAATTCACCTGTAATTACATCGTCTGCTACTGCTGTTATAAGAATTGGTGTGCCATCTTCTGAGTTCATAATCTTTACAAATAATCCATATTTTGTAAATGCTTCATCAGCTGTAATTTCTTTGTTTTGTGTTTTATCGTAAACTTTTACATCTGTTAGAGAATATTTGTCAGTATCTCTTGATAGTTTTGTTTCTATTTCTAAGTTTGAAATGGCTTTGTTAACTTTCATTCCACTACCAGCACTCCACTCATCTATTGTAAATCTTGAAGTTCCATAATCAAGTTTTGCATCTCCACCATTTTCTTCGTTGTATTCAGAGTTAAAGTTCATATCGTCTTCATTAATGTCAATTTTTCCATCATATACATCTTTTACTTTTCCTTCTTCAGAAGTTATGTCACGAGCATTCTCGCTTACTGAACTTCCACCTCTTGTTGTTCTTCTTACAATAAATCTTGCTCCTGATTTTGCTAGTGCGTTTAGGTCATTTATTGAGTTTGCATTTTTTAATTGTGAAAGTAAATCTGCTGTAAAGCCATCTTTTGCTTTTATTTTTAGTAGTTTTAGGTTGTAGTTTCCTTCTTTTTCGAAGTTGTTTACCATTATCTGCATAAGTGATAGGCCAGATTCTCCTATTATGTAACATGCATTTTCATTGTCGTGTATTAAACCACCATTTCTAATTTCTATTTTTTCATTGTTTTTTAGTCCAAATCCCTTTTCTTCTGCATTAGTTACAACATATTCATTATATTCATCCTTTACAAATTTAAAAGGTATTACGATTTTATAATCTAATTTTATTAAATCATTTCTTGTTTTCGTTTCTTCTAAAACATAATAATATGTTTTGCCTATCTCATTTTCTGTAATAAAGATTTCCTGTAAACTATCAGTTATGCTTTGTGCAGTTGTTAAATCTGATAATTTTACTGTTCCTTTTTTTGTCTGAACTTCTTTTATTTCATCTGTTTCTGAAAATTCATTATTGCTATTTTTATTTTTATACAAACTTATATTGAAGTTTATACTTGAATCATTCGAAACCCTATTATTTACATATTTGTTTAAGACTACACTATACGTTCCCTCAAGTTTGTTATAATATTGAACTGATATTTTACCCTTAGCATAATATACAATTACAATATTTTCATTTTTTAATGAATCTATATAATTATCCAAGTTTTCAACTTTTCTATCATCATTTGTTGAGGCTGTGCTATCTAATGAGCTAACAAAATATCCATCAGTAATTTGTAATTCATTACCACTAACATAATTTCCATCAGCATTTTTTGTGTCGAATACAACACTTGCGTGATCATTTTTTATGTTTGAATTTTCGTTTTTCTTATAAAACTTTAAGTTGGTCTTTATTGTATTTAGTTCATATCCAGTAATTGATTCTGTTTCTTCTATTGTATATGTATCTGTTGTATCGTTACTGTTTAATACTTTAGTATCTTCTCCTATTTTATTTTTACTGTCGTCATTTGCATTTGTGTAAATTTCGTTTATTACATTGCTTACTGTTTCTTTACTTGTTATTGAAAATGCGTTTTCGTTATTGTTGCTTTTTATATCGCTATTGTTGATTTTTACATTACTTACTTTAAATTTAACTCCTGCTAATTGGTTGTTGTCAGAAGCATCCTTTTTTTCTAGTTGTAAGTCGTAGTAAGAATCTTCGTGGTCTGGTTGTTGAATGTCTATATTTATTATATTATTTGTACTATTTGCATTTGCAGATATTCCATCATTGCCTACATTTACAGTTAGGTTTGATGATAAGCCTTCAGTGCTTTTTATAATATCATATCCACCATTCTTTGCTTCTACATGATATAAGCCATCAAGCGTGCTATTGCCATTTTCATCAAAGTGTATTCCCAGTATTAAGGACCCAATACTGTTATAGCCATTTGGTGGTGTATTTTCTGTGATAAGGTAGTATAATGTTTTAGCTTCAAAATCCCATGCATCATAACTCTCACCATTATAAGAATGTTTTACATCTTTATGAAGCCATTCTCTATCAAGGCTTAAATTATTAAGAGAAATTTGGCCATCTACAGTTTTAATATTATTCATATCAATATCTGAATTTGAATATATTTCTCTATTATCAGATAGGCTTATATGTCCATTTGTATTACTGAACGTTTTAAACATTTTTATTGAGAAACTTGCATTGCTTGATTCTGGACTTGAAATTATATTGTTATTCTTATCTCGTTTTGAGATATTTAATGAATATTGTTTGTCGTTCATGAATATACAAAATAATTTATCATTATCTAATTTCATAAACCCTGTATTATATCCACTTCTAGGAGATGTATGTGATGCTCCCCAATCGTTTGTTCTTTTTTGATAAAGTACCTCATCCTTTTCATCTCTGAAGGTATAGTCTATATAATCTATTACATACTTATTATCTGATTCTTTTTTATGTACATCTATCCAAATTTTTTTCACTTTGTTATAATTATATCCTGTCGGTGGTGTTACCTCTTCAATATAAAATCTATCTGTTGTGGTATTTGTAATATTAACAGAAATTTCTTTTCCATCATTCCAAAGTTTGTCAACTGATTCTATATATCGTGTATCTGGATATGACGCACCATTTAAATACATTTCGACTTTAAATTTTGCACCTGCCAAATTATCGCTACATGTTATTTCCTTAAAATTATTTGATGCATCAGTCATATAATCATTATAAGAAGATTTTTTTCCTATATATAAATTATATGAACCAGTTATCTTTTTATTTTTAAATTTTATATCAAAATTAAATCCCCCATTTTTTTCATTCACGTATATATCAAGATTATCAAGAGATAGCTTTGTACCATTAGTTGGATTCATTAGCTTTGCAGTCTTGCCATTATGACTTATATGTATCTCTGAAATGTGACCAAACTTACCATTGTAGTTTACTGTATTATAAGATTTTATTACATCAACGCTATACACTTTTTCATCTTTTATATATCCGTCTGGGGAATGCCATTCTTCAATATCAAACGTATCTTTTATACTCAATCCGTTCTTATCATCACACACAAACGAATATTTATTACCAGCTGATACGTGTTCACCTATATCCGAAAGCGCGTTGGCATATATTCGGGATACACCTGCTCCATCATTTGAGCCGATAGTGATATCTGTATTACTTATCTTTTTTCCAGAATCTACGTATGTTTCTTCATTATTAGAATATTTTATCTGTGCATTTTTTATTTGATCATATGTATAAAACATACTTCCAGTAGAAAAATTAGGATTTATAATATTTATTTTGTTACTTTTTATACGAAAATTCGCATCCAACGAAGCACCGGTATCTGCATCAATTTTAGTTATAGTTGCATTATATGTATTACCTATAAAATTTTCTTCTTTTTCGTCTTTGACGACAAAGTTAATAACATTATCAATCTCTCCATCATCGCCTTTATGTGCTTGAACACTTACAGAATCATTAACTTCATATGTTTCACTTTTTGTTTTAAGATCATATTCATTACATTGATTTTCACTCGTTCCCAATCTAATTTTTGTTACTTGATACTTATTTCCCCAAGATTCTTTATAAAGAGATAAATATACGTATCCTGTATAACTAATTTTATATCCACTTGGTGCAGCAGTTTCTTTTATTCTATATGTATCCCAACTATTTCCTTCGTTAACATCAGTATCGTATAATTGTCCGAAATTGCCATTAGTTCCACCGTTACATGTTATTTCATTAGAGCTATTTCCAAGACCAGTTGGCTTTTTCCAATTACCGGATATTTTTTGTTCAATTGTAAATTTTGCTCCACCAATTTTGTCATTATTAGTTGATAATTTAAATACACCTATTTTGTAATGGCCTTTAGGTTGTGTTATTTTCCATACTCTTACATATGTCAAATTTTTTGCCCCTTTTATAGTTCCTTTCCAACTAAAATTACGTATTTTTACCATATTTGTAGTGGCATTTCCTTCAATATACCAATATGATCCTCCATTGTCAGCATCTATATCTTTCGCATCTATATAATTTGCATTATAAACTGGTAGATCTAAATTATATCTTGTTTTTAAATTACTTTTTAAATCGTTATAACTATTTGCTTTTCCTAAATATATAAACACATGTCCAGATCCATATGGTATTTTTGTATTTTTTTAGCATTTCCACTACCAGATATTACGGTTCCTATTTCTAAATTATCAGGATTTTCAACTTTTCCGAACCATTTTGTTGTTGTTGAACCATTACTTGAAGTAGTTCCTAATTCCTTTGGTGAATATTCTGTTCCATTGAATGTATATTTAAAATTTCCAGCATTCCACTCAGCACTTGTAGTGCAACTAGGAGTAGCACCTAAATCTTTAAGACTATCAACAAGTAATCCACTACATTCTTTATTTTGTCCTATATATTTAAGTGCTTTTCCTACTAAATCTCGACCTGTAATTGGGTAATTAGAGGTTTGAGCTTTGCCCAAATTCGTTTGCACATTTCTACTATTATATTGTACAATACTAATTCCAGAAACAGCAGCTATTACTACTATAATTAAGCTGACTATTATATTTCTTAAATTAAGTATCTTTCCTTTAAACTTTCCTTTCATTATTCTTCCCTCCGTATTTTTGTATTTTACTATATTTTGCACTTGGGGTTAATTATAGTCAAACTTTTATATTTTGAGTATTTTCTACATTTTTCTTAGGGATGTATGGGTTTGTGGCATTTTTTTGTTTTTTTTGACATTTTTATTACATTTTTTTTTGATGTTTTTTTGTATTTTTTTGTTTTTGCCTTGTTTGTTGGGATTTTGGAGGGTTTTGTTTTTTTAATTTTTGTTTTAAGTTTTATTTTTCTTAGGGATTATTGGGTTTGTTTAAGGTATGTATTGGGGACGGTCCTAGAAATATTTTTCCAGGACCGTCCCTCTTTTTCTTTCTTCCAGGACCGTCCCCGAAATAGAAAAGAAGAAATTCTTTTGTTGAGAATTTCTTCTTTTTATTATTTCATTATTTTATTCTTCTATTCCTTTTACAACCTTTTTCTTTATAAGCATTCCGCCTAATGATACTATTATTAGTGCTCCTAGTGCTATGCTTGAATATATTGCTATGTCTGTTGATCCTGTTTTTACTGTTAGCATTACAGGTGCATCATCTATGTCATCTTCTCCTGGAACATTGTTTCCTGGTGTTGAGTCTCTGTCTGGTATTCCGTAGTCGTTATGGTCTTTTTGTATTTCTGCTGTGTTTATCATTGTTCCCATGTTGTCTATGCTGTTTTCCCATGTTAATAATATTTCTACTTCTGCACTTTCTCCTGGTTGTAATGTTGTTCCAGCTAATTTTTCTGTTATTAGTTTTCCGTCTTCTATTTTCCAATCTGGGTTATCTTCTTGTACAAATTTTAGTCCTTTTGGTACATCATCTCTTATTTCTTTTGCTTCTCCTGCTACTTCTCCTTCGTTTGTTACACGTATGCTATATCTGAATTTTACTGTTACATCATTTATTTTGCTTTTTCTTAAATCTACTTTTACTACTTCTTCTGGATCATCTTCTGCTTTGTGTCCTGTTTCTGTTACTACTGTTTTTCCGTTTTCTGTTACTATTGCTTGTGTTACCCATTTGCGTAATGCTAGGTCGAATGTTTTTTGTTCATTATCTACCTGTAATAGTGATGTTATATCATCCATGTTATAATTATCTTTTTTTACTATTACTTCTCTTGGCTCTTCTATTAAAGTATATCCTGCTGGTGCTTCTGTTTCTACTACATAATATGTTGTTTCTACTTCTTCCCAATTGTATTTATATACTTCTGCTCCTGTTGTTTCGTCTGTTGTTTTATATTTTGCATTGTCAATTGCATCTTCACCAAATTCTAATCCAGTAAATTCTGCTTTTCCATTTTCATCTGTTATTGCTTCTATATCTTTTCCATTTGTGTCTTTTAAGAATATTTTGTTCTTTGCATTTTCTTCGCTTGTTGCTATTTTAAAGTGTGCTCCTACTAATGCTTTTTTTGTTGTACTATCATATTTATATATTCCTACTCCACCTGTATGTATTTCTGGTGTTTCAGAATCTAATCTATTGTTATTTCCATATACTAATGTTGCTTGGTTTGGTATTGATTGATTTATTCCTATTATTTTTCCATTTTCATCTGTTGCAAATTTTGTATTAAATCTTATTTCAATTACTCCATCTGTATTATTTTTTATATTTTCTGAAAAGTCCATACTTTCATTTTTAAATATTACTGTTAGTAATCTTTTTTCTTCATTGTAATCTACTTTATAATCTGTATTTTCTACTAAATCAAGTTTGTCTTTTATTTTAACAGATGCAACGCCTTCATATGTTAATCTTTCATCTATTGTATCTTCTACTTGGAATATTTTGCTTGTTAATGCCCCTTTATCTAATGGAACATTTATTACCCAATCATGTAATACACTTTTTGCATCTTCTGCACTTTCATATGTATCACCTGTTATTTCGTTGTAATATCCTGAATCTTGATTTTCTACTTCTTTTACACCTTTATGTATTGTTACAGCTCTATTTTCGGCTTCTACTAATATTTCGCCTTTCTTTACTTCAACTTTTTTTGCATTAGTAATTTGTGGTGTATTTTCTTTTAACGAATATTCTTTTCCATCTGTACTTAATACTGGTGTTACATCAAATGTTATTGGTCCCGCTAATCCGTAGTATCCATCTGGTACTGTTGATTCTGTTATTGTTACTTTTAATGTATCTGTAGATTCTATATTTATATCTTTTATTTCATCTATTTTTCCTTCGCTATTTGTTTTATATTCTGCATTTCCATCTATTTTTTTACCACTTTTTGTTGTTACAGGTGTATTAGTTTTTGTATTTACAATACTTACTTTAAATCCGGCTCCTTCAAGTGGAGATTGTGTATCTTTTATTGTTTTTGTTAAGTTTAGATCAAAAGATCCATATCTTTTGTCATTTCTTGCAGTTACAATTATGTTGTTATGAGCCTTATTTAGTACTATATTCCATTGACATCCATCAGCATCTTTATACAAATATGTTGCATATTCTGTGCATATATCTGATTTTTGTGTATTTCCTTTTGTATCAGTATATGTAAGCTCTTGTGAAGTCCAATTAATTTGATTTCCATCTTGATTGTTACCAGCTACTTGGAAAACTCTTATTCCTTTTATATTATATGTTTTATTTTGATCATCATACTGTTTTTCTACACCTAAAACTAATTGATGTTTCATTGCACTATATCCTGATGGTTGCTTTTTTTCTTTTATTTTCCATATATCATAAGAAACAACTTTACTTCCGTTATCTAAAGTATATTCTAAACAGTTTTTATCAAGATTTTCTCTTGTAAATGGTCCGCTATATTTTCCAGCGACACTATCAAAATCTCCAAAATTTTGCATTGGATCTGGTTGTGTATTATAATTTGAGCCAAAGTTAAATCCAGTAGTATTATATGCAATGTTTTTATATAACTCAACATTGAAACTTGCGCCACCAAGAGCGTCTGATACTTCATCTCCGGCTTTTGTTGAATTACTGTCTTTTTTCATTACGTTTAATGAGTATGAGCCCTTTTGTTCATTTTTTAATATTATTACAAAATCATTATCTTTGTCTTGTGATACAAAGTCATCCTTAGGTTGTACAAGGGCATAACTTACATTACCATTATTATTTGTTGCACTTATTATTATTACATTATTGTATGTTTCGTATCCCTCTGGAGCCTCAGTTTCTAATATATAATAATATTGTGTTTCTCCTTTTTTTATTTCGAATTGCATCTCACTTGGAGTAAAATATTGTCCATTGAATATCTCCATACCGCTTGTCCACATATCAGCTCCATTATTTTTTATCATTTCCGCTGTAATGCTTGTATTTACTTTATCCGTGCTATGCATCATTTTAAATTTTGCGCCAGTTAGTGGATTACCATTTTCATCAACTTTTTTTACAGTTACATTTATTTTTTCTGGTTTTTCTCCTTCAAAAGAAACAGAATCAGTATGTTTTTCTCTTTCAATCATTAAAAATGATTGATCTCTGTATGGTCCTGGATTACCAGCTGTTGTATAATATTTGGCTTTTGTATTAAATGAGCTAATATTAAAAACTATGTTTACATTACTTTGATCAGTTACTTTTATGTATATATTTCCATTATAATCATTATATTTACTTAGCTCTTGTGTACATTCAGCATCTGTATATATTTTAGTATCTGTTCCATTTAATTTTGCTGTTAAGTTCATAACATTATTATTGCTAACAACAAAGGGTCCTACTACACTATTCGAATTAACTACAGCATTATTTTTATCTATACTGACATTATTTGTTTTCGTGGTATAGTTACTATGTGCTTTCGCAGCATTATATAATGCATTATATAAAGGATCACTTGTTGGATAGCTAATTCCTTCATCAGATGTTACATTATTTGTAAAGTGCCATAAAACAAATTGTTCCATTTTAAAAATTTGATCGTCTGAATAATTTGATATTTGTGCGCTATTACCTACTATTCTTTGTAAATTATTACGATACCAACCATTTTCATCATTTGTTGCACTATCACCTAATCGTAACATATTATCTAATAACCATTGTATACTTCCACTAGCTCCACTTTTTGCATTATTTTTATCATATGCATCTGCTTCTCCTATAACACGACCACTTCCTCCAGAGTATCCAAATCCATATAAATTAGCACCTTTATCCATACACCACCCATAATTGCTTGTATCCTGATAGAAGTGAATTTTTTCAACGTCACCTCCTAAATCAACACAACTATATTTGTCATTTGAGGGATAAATTGCCAAATTTTTTTCTTCATTAACTGTTGCTATATTTAAATTTTTCCCAAAGAAAAGCTTACTTATTGTTCCCAAAATTGAAATTAGCATTGTTATAACAAGGAACAAAATAATCGATTTTTTCACTATTCTTTTCATCTTTTTTCTCCTCCATTTTTGATTTTAATTCATTTTGCGCTTTTTTAAATAATTAGTCAATATACATATTTTTATATAATGTTACGGAGATTTGCTTTTTTGAAGTTTTTTTACATTTATTACATTTTTATAACATTTTTCTATTTATTTTGTATTTTTTAAAATTCTTTACGGATTTTGGGATATACGTGTTTTTTTGTTTTTATACTATTTTTGTTCTATTTTGTAATTGAATACATTTACTTATTCGATATTGAATTAATTGTAATTAAAATACTAACTGAATTACCAAATATTACAATAAAGCTTACATATGTAAAAAACCATAAATTAGATTACTTGTAGCATTTTAGCAATAAGTTGTCTTTTTTTTGTTGTTCAAAAGAGAAATGCAACACCTCTTAAAAAGTGTTTGGCTAGTTACTAGACTACCTATGAAACGAGGCGAACGACGGACGGTTTCATTGTTCAGAGTCATTTTAGGAGTAACAGTATAATAATATTTCAAATGATATTTACATTAGAATAAGCATTTTTTGATAAAATTGGAGAAAAAGGAACAAAAAAATCCCCCTTTTACAATTCTGCCAACAGCAGTGACAGAATTAGTTTTATTTATTTTCTTCCGTCCATTTATACAAAATTTCTTCATCCAATAAAATATATGTAGAAAATTTCGAAATATTTTAATATTGTATTGATAAGTACAAATTATGATCATATAATGACAATATCAAACTACTATGTGAATTTTTTCACAATATAATGGTACAACAATAAGAAAATTTTTAGGAGAATCTGTATTTTTATAAAATAAAACCTCAAGTATATCTTACGAACTACTTGAGGTTTTCTTGGTGCAGATGGCCGGAATCGAACCGGCACGGTTTATTCAACCGCAGGATTTTAAGTCCTGTGCGTCTACCAGTTCCGCCACATCTGCATTTGTTATAAACTGGCATTTGTCTTACGACAAGACTTATTATAATATTTTAGGCACTTTTTGTCAATACTTTTTTTGTAAAATTTTATATATTTTTAAATCTATAAATATATACTACTAATATGAAAGTTTGTTACTTTTTCAATTCGTAATCTATCACAATTTTTATTACATAAAACATTACATATTTAATAAATACTAATTTTATTTATTCAACTTAAAAACTTCAAAAATTACAATGACCTATAAAAAAAGGAATGTGCCCATTCCCTTTTTTAATATATATTGTTTATTTAATAACATCTGTCTGAAAATTTTGCTCTTCATAATATTCTGCGATTAATTGGTCTAATTTTATACTTAACTCATATGTGCATTTGAAATCTTCAGTTAATATGCTTTTGTTCAACTTGTTTCTAATTTCACAAATCTGATCTAGTAACATAGTAACCATCTCCTTCTTACTTTGATGCTTGCTATTTTATGTATATACTATATTTAGGATAACATATAAAATTATAATAGTCAACAAAACTTCCTATTTTACTGTGTTTTCAGTCATTTTTCGTACGACAAAAAATGACAATTTTCGCGTTTTTGTCTACTAATATATGTAAACTAATTTTTATAAAAAGGGGGACGGTCCTTGATTCTTATTTCAAGGACCGTCCCCTTTTTTCGTACTTATTGTTTGTTTTTTTGCTTTTTGGCAAATATTATATAGATTAATGTACAGGCTATAAATATAATTAGAGATAATAATTGCGAAGCTCTTATATTTCCCATCATTAAGCTGTCTGTTCTAAGACCTTCTATGAAAAATCTTATGAATGCATATCCTATAAAATATAATAATGTAATTTGCCCTGAAAAGTTTCTTTTTTTGCTTATTTTTAGTAGTATTAAAAATAAAATAAAGTTTCCTACTGATTCATATAAAAATGTTGGATGTACATATTTTGTAATTCCGTTTTCAATTATCTCCATTTTTAGTGGTAGGTTTGTTTCTGTTCCATACGCTTCTATATTTATGTAGTTTCCCCATCTTCCAATTGCTTGTCCTAATGGAATTATTGGTGCTATGTAGTCTGTTAAATTTAGTATGCTTATTTTTTTAATCTTACAAAAGACAATTATTGTTGCTACTGCACCTATAATACCTCCATAAATTGCTAGTCCTCCATTTCTGAAGTCTAGTATTTCTGATGGATTACTTATATAATAATTTAAATTAAATATTATATAGTATACTCTTGCACATAATATTGCAGTTGGAATCATAAATATGCTTAGATCTAAAATAGTATCAAATTTTATATTATATCTGCCACTTTTAAGTCGTGACCATATTATTCCAATTACAATTGCAGATACTATTAAAATTGCGTACCAATAGATATCAATTCCGGCAATTGAAAATGCTACTCTTGAAATAAGTCCTGTTTTTATAATCATATTTTTTCCCTTTATATTGTTTATATTTAGGTTTTTATAAAGGTTTTACCTATAAACCTTTATTATTTTTTAGATTATTGTTTGATATTAGTATGTGCAGTTATTCACATGCTTTTGTATAAATTTTATCAAAAATTTTATTTTCTATATTAAACAAAGACCTCTTTTCATTGCTATAATTGAAAAGACGGTCTTTTTACTTTCTAATGATAATTTCAAATTTAAATGTATGATACTATTTTGTTATAGCATATCCATTAATAAAATTATAAATATTATTTAATAATAGCTCTTTTAAATTTTAGTTCTTTATTACTGATAAAACCATTTTATCTTCAACAAACAATTCGTTTAATATATCTTTGGCATAATCCATTGTAATATTGTCAAATTCATCCACATAATCAAATGAATTTATTTGCTTTACTGTATCTGCTAAAAACATTCTTGATATACTTGCAACATCATTAAACTCAGTTACAAATTCACCATATATTTTTCGTTTCATTCTTTCAAAATCTTTTTCGACAAAACCATTTTTTTTCATGTTTTCGATTTCAGTTATCAACATTTTTTGTACTAATTGTGGATTATTTGATTGCCCACTTATTAATGCATGAGCATATTGATTCGAAAATTCGTATTCGGAATCGGCCTCTCCTAACAATATTTGCTTTTCATATAGCTCTTTATATAAATTAGAACTTTTTCCTATCAATAAATCTAAAATAACTTCGATGGCCATGTGTCTTCTTACTCGCTCTGATGGATCTACCACTTTATCTTTTAAACCAATCATAAATATTGGCATACTTACGGACATTGTTTTTTCCATATATTTTTGATCTATTTCTTTTGGCTCTTCTTCATAAATTCTGTGTATTTCTCCAATGTTTTTAGAAGGTTTTAAACGTTTTTTTATTTCTTCTAAAATATTTTGTGGTTCAAAATTTCCGCATACCACAAGTACCATATTTGATGGATTATAAAATGTGTTGTAGCATTTATATAACACATCTGGATCTATTGGAGCAATTGAATCAATGCTTCCTGCTATGTCAATTCTAATTGGACATTTTGAATATAAACATTTTAACGCATTTAAATATAATTGAAAACCTGGATCATCATCGTACATCATAATTTCTTGACCAATTATACCTTTTTCTTTTTGAACATTTTCATCTGTATAGTATGGGCTTTGAACATAATCCATAAGCTCATCTAAACCTTTATAAAAGTTCTCATCTTCACTACATTCAAATAAATATGCAGTATGATCATTCGTTGTATATGCATTGGCATCTAAACCAAGAGCCATCATTGTATCTAAGCTATTGCTACCATTTGGTTGTTCAAACATTTTATGCTCTAAAAAATGAGCCACACCATCTGGAACAGAAACTTCTTCACCAGTTTCTGGTAATATAAATTTATTATCAATTGAACCAAATTTAGTTCCCCATATAACAAATTTTTTTGTACTTTCTTTTTTTGGAACAATAATGACTTTTAATCCATTATCAAGATCTTCAATATATGCTTTTTCTTTAATTTTTAAACAATCTAATATCTTCATGCTATTATAAAAGTTCTCCTTTCAAACTCTTTTTTCTTTCAAGGACCGTCCCTCTTTGGAACAGCTTTATTCTTCTCCAGTTAGGAAATAAATTGTGTTTATTTTCATTTTTGGAGCTATTTTTATTATTTCCTCTTTTGTTACTTTTTTGATGTTGTCTATATATTGGTCTAAACTTACAAATTTATTTGAAAGCTCTTGTGAAAAATAGTACATTAGCTCTCCATCTTGTGTATCTGGAATACTTTTTACTGATGCATATATTAATTGTTTTGCACTTTCTAAATCTTCTTCTGTAAAATCTCCTGTTAACATTTGTTGTAGTTGATCTTTAATTATAGATACTGCCTTTTCGTAATTTTTTATTTCTATTCCACATCTTATAATTATAATACTTTTGGCCTTTAAATATCCTGATCCTGCTGTATATGCTAAGCTGGCCTTTTCTCTAACATTTTGAAATAATTTCGAATTTGCTCCTCCTCCAAGAATTACATTATACATAGATGCAATATATTGCTCATCTTCTTGTAGGTCACTTATATTTAAACCAATCATTAATTTTCCTTGGGTGATATTCATTTTTTCAATTACTTCATTTTGATTATTAATTTGCTTATTTGAGCTACTTATTTTAGTAGGTATATACTTAGCTTTTCTTTCATTTAAATTTTCTAATATTTTATTCTCGTTCAAATTATCTATATTATCACCTGATACAAATATATCTATTTTGCAAGATGAAATTAATTTTGTGTATTGCTCATATAAGTCTTTAGAAGATATTTTATCCAAATCTTCTGTATAACCAAATTTATATAAACCAAATGGTTCACCTTTAAACATTTCTTCAATACATCTATCTAAAGCATATCTTGTTTTATTATCAATTTTTCCTTCGATTATTTGTTTTAATGTATTTTTTTCTCCATCAACATACTCTTCTTTAAAAATTCCATTTTCTGTATATGGGTTAAATACTATATCTGACAATAATTGTAATGATTTTTGTGCTAGATTTTCTTGCTTTGGCAAGAATTCATCATTAATTGATTCTATATAAAATTTTAAAATTTGGTTATCCCCATTTTTTTCAATACCACAATCAAAACTTGCTCCATACATGTCTTCAAGCTCTTTTGATATATCTGCTTGAGTTTTATAATTATTTGTTCCTCGTCTTAGAACAGCACTAATCAAAGCATTTTTAGTTACATCTTCACGGTTTATAGGTGTTGTTAAAAAAATTGCAAATAAATTTGTTTTAAATTTATTTGTTGACACCTTATGAAATGTAATTCCATCTTTGATTACATTTTTATTATACTTCATACACTAAAATCCTTTCCTTTTGCCATCAAGAACAAAAAAGTAAATTTTTATATTCATATTATAATATAAATATGGAAATTTATTCAAGATATAATTTAAATTTTGGGGACGGTCCTTGATTTTTATTTCAAGGACCGTCCCTCTTTTTTTGAATAAAAATAAGCTATCATAATAAATTATGATAGCTTATTTTTATATTACAAATTATTGATTTCTTTTTCTTCTTTCTAATGCATCTCCTGCTAAAGTTCTTTCTTCCTCATTTTCTTGCTCTTGTTCTTCTTCACTTTCTTTCTTCTCTTCCTTTTGTTTATTGTTTTTATATATTTCATATTTATCACAAAATGCTTGAACTTCTTCATCACAGAAGGTTACACCTTTTTGCTTGAATTTTTCTTGTAATTCCATTTTTTGCTTAGCTGTCAAATCTATACCTCTGTTTTTTAGCTCTATTCTCACTCTTTCAAATGCTGCAATTCCTCTTTTTGAATTGTTTCCAATATCTTTTACTGTAAGATTTTCTCCACCGTGCTCCCTTATTGTTGCTGATTCTTTGTCCATTGTATAGTTATCAAAGTCTTTTTTATTAAATACAACTTTTGTATCACTATACTCTCCATTTAAATCCCTGTCATTCATTGAAGTATTATCCGATTGTATTAATACTCCTGGAGACCATTTTTCATTATCATTCATGGTTTTTCCTGAATTAGATTTAACTCGCTCTTGTTTTATTATTTCTAGCTCTCCATATTGCCCTATTTTTGCTGATATTCTTTTATTAGGATCTTTCGCAAAATATGTTGTTCCGTGTGTAATAGTTTCTTGCATGTTATTATGATCGTTAGTTACATATGTTGTGTATCCAGATTCATTACTACTATCTCTAAAATCTGGAGATTCTTCAAACTTTCCTTCTGAATCCTTTACGACCATCTTCAATGAACCATCTCTCGTTTTTATTGCGCATAATTCGTTTCCATTTGTTATTCCTTCACTTCTTAAAAAGGAATCATCCTTAACCTGTGTCATTTGATATATGTCTTCTGGTTTTATACCTAAATCCTCAGCAATTTCCTGAGTTTTCTGTTCTTTTTGATTCATGCTCTCTTTTGCTTCTTCATCAACTTTGTTTTCTAAACCTTGTCTTTTAGGATTCTTATTTTTACTATCTAATTCTTTTTTTTGTTCTGCTGTTACAGAAAGAATTTCATGATCCATCATTTGCATATATGCCTCTAATTCACCATTTTTATCTAATCCGGCAATTTCAAAATTTGTACCTTGCTCTTCATTTTGTTTTTGTAACAATTGTTTCATTTTTACTAGTTCATCAGTTATTTCTTTATCATATTTTAGTCTTCCATCTTTGTCAGTTTCAGCAAACTTATTCGTATCACTGTCATACAATTCAAATAATCTTTTTATTTTTCCATCTGAATCTTGCAATTGTTTAACTACTATATATATGTCTTTTTTAGCAAAACCAACTTTTTCTGTTTCATCTGAATTAGTTAAATAAAACTCATCATAAGGTAATGTATATAAATATCTTTCATTTAAATTATCTTCCATAGCTCTAATTACTTTTTCACGTATTACTTTCATTTTTGCAACTTTTTTTTGTAGCTCTTCTTTATTGTTACTCATCTATTCAACCTCCTCTTACAATATTACTTTATTGTATTTTATCAATTTTTTGATTATTTTTCAAATGACATTTCAAAATCTGAAATTCCATTGCCCAATTTAACAATAAAATCTTTTTTTATATATTTCGCATCATATGAGCCTTGATTTTTAATATTGCCTATAGTTCCCGAAATTATATAATTTTCATTGCCATCAACTTCTACACTCGAATAATCTATCATATTATATGCAAACCAATTTTTTTGAACATATGCTTTAAATTCTTCTATGGTCCCAAAATTATTTGCTTTATATGTATTATTTAAGAATGTATACGCACTTTCATAATCTTTGTTATTTAATGCTTCAAAAAATTTATTTAAACACAATTGGGCCTTTTTTCCACCGATGGCATTTTGATATTCATCATCATAAGATTTTATAGCTATAGTATATGAGTCCAATGACACAGTATAATTCATAACACTTGTTATATTAAAAATCCAAACTAAACCACAATTATCATAACATATTAGCTCTGTATATGAATCAAATTTTGCCATTTTATATTTAATCATAAGCTTATTACTACCGGTGTAAAAATTTATATAATTTTTAAAACTTTCCATTGTCTTAAATCTCTTATTTTTATAATTAGAATCAATCACATTATATGCCAATTCAGGATTATTTTTCATTTTATTAAGAAAGTCATTATAATATGTATTTGCTAATTCTTGTTGATTAATATTTTTTAGTTGAAATGTATTATTTTCATTTTTTTCGATTTTTTCAATATGTAGTGTTTTCATTGTCGATATTTTTTCAGAGCTATATCCATTATCCTTTAAATAATTATCCAAATATATTTCAAAAGTATAGTTATAATTATCTAAAATAACGATAAAATTAAAATTTGTATTTGAATATTTACCATAAACAAAATATGTATTAATATATGTTGAATCCTCTACTAAATACATTTTATCTATTTCGTAATCTGCTCCAGAATAAGATTTTAAATTATTGTATATATAGTCACTATTTACATTATATTTTGTTTTGTAATTACTTGCTAATACATCATTTATATATTTTATTCCCTCTTGTTTATACTCTTCTAATGCTGTACTTTCTTCTTGTTTAGATACTATTAAGCCTAAATCAGTTGCATTTCCATTTAAATATGATATGTATGTACTAAATTTATCAATTATCGATTTTACATTATAGTACTTATTTGCATTATCCACTAGAGATGCAACTGCTGCATCTGCAGTTACACCGTCTGTAGCTCTTTGTTGTTGATATTCATTATAATAATCAGTTTGAGGTTCTTTTTTTTCATCTTTTTCTACATTTTTTTTACCTATCATTAGCAATAATGCTATTAGTAATATAATTAAAATTATTAATATCCCAACAATTGTCAATATTTTTAAATTTTTTTTACTAAAATTCATAAACTCCTCCAATTAATCTTCTATAAAGCATATACCACTATATGATGCGGAAAATATATTTTCAGGAGCAAAATAGTCTGAATTAGCTCCTCCTGAAGCAGGATCCCCTAAAAATATTCTTCCTTGTGAATCCATTCCTAACAAAGTAACATAATGTCCATCATATGTACTTCTTCCTATTGGTTCTTCATAACCACTTACATTCATTATTACCGGTTTTCCTTGTTTCAAATGCTCTATAATTTCATCTTTGGTAACACCTGTTTTAAATCCAGAATTTTTTATTCCATAATGGTCTAAACATGCTTGAAGAGTTGCCCAACTTGTAACAGCTGTTGTTGGATCTCCAACTGGTCTTCCAACAACACTGTACGCATATGTTCCAACATCAAGTGGAGTCACATCATTACCATATCCAGTTGCAATTATTGCTACTGATGTAACACCACAGGCAGCTTTTCCATATGAACCACTTTCCGAAAATTTTTCATATTGCCAAGGCGCACCGCACCCCCATTGTACATAAGCTTTATATGACTTATTTCCAATCGTATATATACCTGCAATACCATCTGTTCCCATAGGAGTCCAACCTTGTGCATAATTTCCTCCGCCAACTGCAACAACTAATTCATCCCTTGCAGAATCTTGATCACTAGCAGCAAATCCCCATCCTTTGGCATCTTTACCACTCTGTGATTCATCAATTGTTAGCTTCTTAATTGTATCTCCTCCTGCTTCAATAACATATCCATTTCCAATATATAAAGAAACAATTCCGCTATTAGATACGATTACAGCTGCTTCTGGTATATCTGACCAATCTATTGTTCCATCATCTTTTCTTTTTATTTCATTAGGACATGGTATATCACCACTAAGATACTCCATTCCACCTTCAAAATATGCTGATTTTACAAATTGTGGACTAGAATTATTTGAATTCATTGTTGTGTTCTCATGTCTATTTTCAAATTTTGATTTTCCAATCTGACTTTTAGCCCATTTTATAATTTTTTGTGCTGTTAGAGATGGTCTAGTAGTATTTCCAGATATTGTAGTTTCATATTTTTTAAGTTCACTATCAACCTCATCTGTTGTATAGTAGTTAAATGAATTATCTGTTTTGTCTCCATCATTAAATGTAAATTTATATTTATCATCCCATTTATTTTTCTCAGCAGTTGAAGGCTTTGCAAAATATACACTACGCTGTGCACAATCACCACCAACAATTACTGTATCTACTGCCTGTTTTGTAGAATCAGATACTGTTATATTATCAAGTTCACTTATACTATTCAAATTTTCAAATTGATGTCTTTGTTTTAATACAGCCTTCACAGAATCTGGGAATTTTGATGACATCATTCTGTTTAATATAACACTAGTTACCATTTTCTTTCTATTTGTATTCTCATCATTATCTCCAAATGGTTCACATATTTTCTCGACAGCATTGTATAACATCTCAATATCTGCTTCACTTAAATCTAAGCTATCATACAACAATACTTTGTTTACTGATGCTTCATCAGTGTTACTTAAATCAAATACACTTGTATCTAACAAACTATTGATTTTTAGTTTTACTTTATCTGGCAATTCTCCTCTTGCCACTTGCAAAATATATGAATACACATCTATCATAAAATTAACTTTTTCATTTTCTTCTAACATTAAATCAACAGTATCCTCTTCCCTATAAAGTTGTAACATTCTACGTCTATCATTTCTTAATATTTTTATAATATTGTCGCTTTCAGATTCCTCATCAATTTTTTCTATTAATTTTTCCTTAGTTTTTCCCTTAAATTCAGAATAAGAATCAGCCTGATTAGTATAATCTATAAGCCATGTATCAGCTTTTGTAATTGCTGGTTTAGAATTTATTGATTTTGTTGTCTTAATTGTTTGCTCGCTTACATTATACACATCATATATTGCTACAGGACCATCTGAAGCCTCTGTATGTGAATATGTTCCTTTATCTACAGTTGTTGTTGATGATGAAGAACTTGAATCACTATACACAGTTATAGTCACACTTCCATTTAACGCTAAATCTGCCCAATTCGAAATTAATTCTGAATCTCCTGATGTATTTATTAGAATTGCCCATAAGAAATCGAAATATAATGTGTACTTCTGTAATGCTGTTTGGTAATCAACCGCTGTTTTAGTGTATGTTGAATTTGATGCACTACTTACTATTTTATCACCTGGTTCAGAATACTGTTGTTGTAATCCATTTTTTTGAATTCCATTACTTTTTTCTATGCTATAAGTATAGCTATATGTATATGTATCTTTTATAGTTGTACTTGTCTCGTTTTTACTTGCAACAACTAGTTTATATTTACATGCTCCATTAGATGAACTACTAGTATTTGATGACGCTCCCATTGCAAGAATAGCTTCTTTTATGTTTTTAGCAAAAATTTCTGCTCCTGCTGTGTTACAATGCAAACCATCATCTTCGTATTCAAGTTTTACAAATCCATTTTCATCCATTAAATCGTTTGAAATATCTATAAAATATAAATCTTCAGTTTGATTACAATAATCAGAAACTACTTGATCAAATGCTTTCATATTATCTCTCATTTTTGAAACATCCCATGTATATCCACTTGATGTAGCTTTTGAATTAACGCCTAAACAACTATTTACAAATATCGGAGTTCCTGGATGAAGTTCTTTTAATTTATCCAAAAATTCCTTCATTTGTGAAGCTGCTGTTTCAGCACCAGCTGGTGCATCAACAGTTGCATTTATACTATTAGCACCCAATTGTACAGATATTCCTGAATAGGTACCAGTTATATCAACACTTGTTGATTGAACTGTTCCCTTTCCACCATTACTTGCTACTTTTAACCATTCGTCAATTCTGGCTGATACAATTCCCTGAATGTTTATATTATTACCAAGTGTTTCAATTTGGCTTTTTGCTGAAGCATATCTTGAGTCACCTATAAATAAGAAATTATCTAATGATGTAACAACAGCTGAAGAACCTCCTCCATTTTTAACTCTACCAACATATATTATTGTTTTATCTGTTGTATTATATTTTTCTGTACCTTCCTCTCTTTTAATTGAATCATTTCCTCCGCAATTTAACCATACTGCAGTTCCGCTATCATCATATCCATAAAATATTTGCGTATGTCCTATATCTCCAGTCTCAACTATAATATCTCCAGGTTGTATATCTGGTATATCTTTTACAGTAGTAGTACTTCCTTCATATACAGTTTCAAGGTTTCCCTGTTTTCCCCATTCCATTACTCCTTCGGATCCTAATTGCCATTGTTCCTTATATACGCCAAATTCATACAAACACCAACTCACATAACCAGAACAATCTATTCTTCTTTGATTTTCTGGCTCACCTTTTACAACAGGCATAGATCTTCCTTGTGAGTAATAATACTCATTTTCTCTAAGATATTTATGACATTCTATTGCTGTTTGTAAAAAGCTATTTCCACTTGATGATGTAGAACTACTGCTACTATTTGATGTTTTGTCTGATTTAGAGCTATCTTTATCTTTTGATGTTTTGTCTGATTTAGAACTATCTTTATTTTCACTTTCTTTATCCTTATTTGTTGAAGTACCTGCCAAAGTTGCATATGCATTTTTAGCATTTGAACCTCTTCTTTCATATTCGCTATTCATTCCTCCAGAAGAATATGGTGTTCCAAATCTCTCCATTATACTACCAAATGCAATAGCTGCTTGTTCTGGATCAGTCAATTGTAAGAACTTTTCATATGAAAATCCAGCTTGATAATTTCCAGCATATGTATCAAATTCATTACTTTGAATCCATCTTGAAAAGAAAGCTAACTGACCAGCTAAATCTTGTCCAACAACTTCTGAACAATACACCATATCCCATTGAATAATACCATAATGACCATTTCCATATGAGTTCTGTGCGCTTGGATCTAAACCACTTAAGGTGTCTCCTCCACACTCTCTCATTATATTTCCCATAATACCTGCTGCTACTGGTTCACTATAGCCCATATCATTTATAAAGAAATTCCAAATTTGTTCAGCAACATCTCCACCTTCAAGCTTTACACCATTTACATCAGTAGCTGTATTCCCTGAACCGCTTTCTAAAGTATAATAATTCATTACACTTGAATTCTTTTTACTTATTAAACTATTAAATGTAACTGGATCAGTATATTTTAATATTTTTTCATTTCCATTTTCATCTTTTCTTTTTATTTGTATTCTTCCTTGTAGTTCACTGCTAGATCCACCACTTGGTACATATGTACTAAAATTACTTATTTCACCACTTTCTAGCATTTCATTAAAATCATTACTTACGCTCCTAAATTTTCCAAAGTGGAATAATACCCATGCGCATGATGATCTTGAATTTGCTTGTTCTTCACTTTCAACATATGAGAACCCTATATAATTTCTTGCTAATGATTCTGTATCACCATATTGGTTATATAAGTTTCCTAAATTTGTAGCAGAACTATATGGTCCATTTAAATAATATGCATCTGCACCTGCCATTGCTTGTGTATCTGAAAGAGTAACTCCATATTCTAAAGCATCACTTTTAACCTTTTCAACCATATTCTCATAAGCTTTTTTTGATACATTTTCAACTATGTCAGCATCAACTTCTGCTCCAGCTGATAATCCTGAAACATCAACACCAAATTCCTGAAAAAGTGGTGCATTTGATTCCAATTGAACTCCTGGTCCAAGATATAGTCCTGTAGGATTAGCAACAACTATATAGTTTTTTCTGTCTTCAGTTATATATCCTTTTACATATAAAGAATCCTCATATGATACTCTATCACTATTATGGTGATATAAGTATGCATTCATATTTTCAAAACTCATAGTCCATATCCAGCCTGTTTCAATATCTGATGCGACCTCTACATTTGAATTACTTTCACTATTCTCAGAATTATTATTTTCTGTACTATTTGCATTATTGTCAGTTGTTGTATTATTCGTCGTATTATTTGTAGTACTATTACTATTTTCGCTAGTTGTATTGTCTGTTGTATTATTACTATCAACAGTCGTATTATTTACTGTTGTCTTTTTATCTGAATTATCCTCTTCTGTATATTTTTTCATTTCATTTGATAAATCAGGATACTGAGTAGCTATCTCAGCCAAGATCATCTTTTTTAATATCTTTTTTCTATCTTCATCTGTATTTCCCATATCATTATAAGCCTTACATCCATTTGCCGCTAATGTTTCTAATGCTGCATCAATAGCTTCATCCAGAGTTTTTTCATTACCTTCATCATCTTGAAATGCAAATTTAAATTTTCCAGACTCATCTGTTGTAATTATTAATTTGCTCATAATTTGCGAATCAACTACATATGGAACATTTGATAAATCACCTTCATTGTAGCTACCATTAGTTTTCTGACTACTACGTGAGAATATTGTTATAATCATTAAAATTAATAAAAATAATAAAATAGCTCCAATAATTATAGCAATTTTAATAGTTGTCCTTACTATTTTTTCTTTTGCCTTTCTATATAATTGCATTTTGTCGGGAATTTTGGGCTTTATTGGTTTCGGTATAGGAGAAGAGCTGTCATCGCTTTTACCTTTTGACTTTCCAGTTTTTTCAATTTCTTTAGCTCTTTTGAGATCCTTTGTTCCAGCTGCTATATCCTTTGTTCCACTTTTTATTGTATTGGCGCCTTTTTTTGTTATATCTGCACCCGTTTTAATTGCAGACTGTCCAGCTTCTATTAATGGAGCCGCCGCTGGTGCACCAATTACTGTTGATGCTAAAGCCCCTCCTAATGCAGTAAGAGCTGTACCTGCGCCTGTTGTTGCTCCTCCTGCAGCAATAGTTCCTGCTCCAACACCTACTTTAGCTGCTCCTTTAGTTTTCTTAGCATGACCTTTGGCTCTTTCGATATTAGCCCTTACTTTTGCGCCTTTTTCAACTACATTTCCACCAGACTTATTATGTAATGTTTTTGATCCACTTATTTTTTTACCTTTATCCTTTGCAGAATTTAATAAGCTCTTACCTTTCTGCATTGACTCTTGTAAATCTGTAGTTCTATTTTCTTGGTTATTATCTTCATCCATATGTAATCTCACCTCTTTTCAGTCTTATATTATTTAAAGTCAACTCTTAATGTAACTTTTTCTGGATATGTTGTATATTTTCTTTCATATGTTGTTTCTCCAGATTTTCCTAAAATATCATTTTTATTAATACTATTTTTATCCCCATATTCATAATTTTCTATCACAATATTATTAAAGTTCATTGTAACTATTTCATCGTTTTCATTATATTTTTTATTAAATTTCAACGTTATTTTTTTACTTTTATTTCCTTGTACTTCTAAATCACTATCATCATAATTATCTATATCAATATAATAACAAGTATTATTTTCATTTGAAACAAATGAATTTCTTTCTGTTGATTTTGTATCTAAATATATTTTTGCACTTATAAGATTATCAAGCTCTACATTATAATTTTCATGATCCCAGAAAACATCTTTACTAATAACATTAATTTTTACATACGAATTTTGAGTTTTTTTGTTCAAAGCTACATTTTTAATAAAACCTCCAACATTTAACTTCTTGTCTTTTGTTATAGTTATATAATCTGTAATTTTACTGTTTTCGGAACTTCCTGTAATTAACGGATCTAACGAGTAATCAACTTTGTATGTGCCATTATCATTATATTTACTTATTTTAATAATTGTTTGATTGGAAAAATATGTATTATAGTACTTTTCTGAAAATTCCTTTTGAGTTGTAAATAATGTTTTCTTACATGAATCAGAAATCATATTATATGCATTATCAACATTCCCTTTTTTACAAAACTCTATAAACATTTTTATTACATCTTCATCATTATTTAATTCTTTTACTTTAGCTTCTAAATCCTCTTTACTTACAATATTATCTGTAATATTTTGATTGTTTCTATCATTTATGGTATTTTTACTATCAGTTATAGTAGTAGTGTTATTAACACTACTACTATTTTCTCTTGCTATATATCTATCTGCTTCCCTCATAAATACTAGAAAAAAAGCTACTATTAGAACTACTAATATAATTTTTTTCTTATTTTTGTTATAAAATTTATTTAAAAATATAAAAAACTTTCTCATATATTATAAATTCCTTACTTATTTACTTGATTATAATAATTAACAGCCGCATCTACTCTTCTCTTAACATCAACATCACTTAATGTTGCATTATTTTTTCTAATTTCCTGTTCAAGTTCACCACGTTCCTTTGCATTATTAACATTTCCATGTCTTGTAGCCATACCGCTCAGTTCTATTACATCGGCAACATTGTCAGCATTATTACCGCCTAATGTTTTATCTAATTCTTGTAATCCCTTAACTTTTCCTTCATCTCCATTAAAATCAACATATGGCGCATATTTATCAACTGTCTCAAGCGCCCCTTTTTCATTATCACCAAAATCAGTATTTTCGAAGCTCTTTCTTGCTTCTGTTATACGTAAATTATCTCTGTAATTTTCATCATTTTCAGCACGATTTTCTTTAAATTGATCCCATTTTTCGTCAGCAAAGCTTTCCATCGCTTTTCCTTGTTTCAAACCTGCTGCAACACCAACACTTGCTCCTTTAAATAAGTTGTTTACATCTCCTGTTGCAATCGCTGTAGCTCCACCAGCAACTATTCCTGCTGCTGTCATACCAAGTGTTGTTGCTCCTCTTATTGCTTTTCTTGCAACATTTCCACCCATAGCCTTAAAAACATCTCTTTTTCTTTGGTTTTTCCATCTGTCAAATTTTCCACCTGTAGCTACTTTAGTTGCTCCTCTTCCCAACATTTTTGCTCCAGAACCTAATATACCTTTAGCAGAATTTCCCAATCTAGCTAATCTACTTTTTCCTCCATCACTATTAGGAGTAGGTCCGCTTTTAGGGTCTGTTTGAGGTGGATTTTTAGGATTTTTAGGATTTTTTCCATTATTTTTATTAGTTATATTTGTAGTATCTCCTGGTTTTCTTTTTGAAAGTTTTATTCCACTTCCACCTTCTTTTCCTGAGCCTTTACCTCCACCGCCTCCAGAAGGTGGTCCCAATCCAGTTAGTTTATTTAGTCCTGACATGGCCATTCCACCGCCAATTGCTCCAGCAAGAGGTCCTCCTCCGCCAGAAGAAGCTTTGTCAAATCCAAACATTTTCTTAAAGTATTTTTCAGCCACAATCATAAATGCATATATTGCTAGTGCATATAAGATATTTTTACTAAACAAGTCTACAGCCGCTACAACAAATATCGTATATAACAATAAATGCAATGGTTGTATTAAAACATTAAATAAATAATCTTTAAACCATGTATTAAAAGCTTGTGCTTTTCCATCTCCAATTTTATCAATTGGATACATAAAAGCAACTAAAGGTGCAACCATTGTTAAAAATGCTAATTGTAATAATCTTTTAAAATATATAATTGCAAACATTATTGTCTCTACAACCAATGCCAAATACATAGTAGCATAGCCTAAATATACAGGTTCCTTGTAAGAGGCCGTTCCCGTCTCAGAATAAACTTTTCCACTTCTATTATTACTATACAATGTAACAAATGATCCATCATAATCACTTAAAGTCCTTACATATTCCATAAGATTTGCTTTATACACAGCAATATGAAATTTACCATCTTCATCTCCATCAATATAAGCGTTTATTCTTACCTTTCCATTATCTCCCCAATCAGTGTGCGTATCTACTTGAATAGTTGCATCATCTTCATTAAATGGAAATCCTTCTTTAGCACTTTGACTTTCTGCCTCGCTTTGCCATGTTCCTGTTGTAACATTCCCTGGTATATCTAAATGCAAATCTAAAAACTCTTTATTTTTGTGGTCGTCAAAAAGTTCATACCATTCCTCTCCCCAACCACTACTTGCATCGTCTGAATCACCTAATCTTCCAAAACAAATGTAATAAGATGCTGCACTATCATCTTTTAACATATCTAAAACTACATCATTTATATTCATTATAAAACTCATTATATAATGCATTATAAATAACAAGCTTATGCCGACACCCCAATCAATTAACATATTTTTATATTTTGCCTGTTCTGCTGATGAAACAGAAAGCATTATTCTTATTCCTATGTATAATAATACTAACATCATTAAAACTAAGCATAAATTTCTTAAATATTTATATATGTTACCTATTACTGGCCTTAATATTTCATTTGATTTTACTGAAATAGGATCATTTTCTGCAGTATCTTCATATATATTAAAAAAATTAGCATAAAAGATTGGTAAATTTCTAAAATTTCTATCATTTCCATTTGTATCTTTGTATTCTCTAACTTCTCCACATGTGAAAATATCATATGGCGTTATAAAAAAATTATATATTGCACCATCATCTTCCTTAACTCCGTGTACACCTTTTAATCCTATGTTAATATGCATTTCATCTGACTCTCTATCCGCTAAGTACCTATTTGATACCCACATTATAGCATCTGGTATTCTTAATAGTACATTTACAAGGTCTTGAATTACATCAGCCTTTGCTTTGACTGGCATAGAAAAAACCATAACTATAACACATATTATTGAAATAAATGTTTTTTTAACAATATTTTTCTTCTTGTACATATTTTTCTCCTTCATTATATATATCTTCATTAATTATTGCCTTAAGTAAAACCAAAACTTTTATATTAAAGTTCTCGTTTTACTTAAGGTAAAAGTTAAATTTTTATAATTTAACTTATACCTTAATTTTACATTGTTAGACCTGTTTTGTCAATTATTATGTCAATTAATAATTATATTTTAATTGCCATATTTTTGTTTAATTACCTTATTTAAATTTGTTTCAATAAATTCAAATTCTTTTGCTGTTGGTCTTATTGCTATAAGTGCAGAATCTCCACCAACTTTTAATAACCCTTGTCCTCTTTGGCATGTTGTTAAAAATCCAGCTTCACCATCACTTAATTTAAATACTTCTTTAACATATTCTATTTCTGATTTATCTTGAGCTAAAAATAATTTTGTATCTGATGATGTTAAAACTGCTTGAACCTCTGATTTTTCATAAAAGTCCTGAAATCTTTGTGATATAATTGCTAACGAAACATTTCTTTTTCTCGCACGTCTTGCCATAGTATTTAAAAAGTCTACAGCTTCTGGATATGGTAAAAGCATCCAAGCTTCATCAACTAAAACACGTTTTTTTCTGGCCTTTTTCTTATCTTCACTATTCTTTTTTACATATTTTTCCCATATCCATGATAATAGTATTTGCTGAGCAAGTGGTCTTGCAAAACGCTCTTCTAATTGAGATATGTCCAAATTTATAAATGGTGATCTTTCTAGTATATCAACTGTAGATTGTCCATCAAAATAAGCCATTTGTCCGCCATATTCCCTTATGTATTGTTTCATAACTTTTATTAAATAACTATAATGGAATTGATAATCAACATTGGTATTATTTGCAGCCTTTTCTTGTATTTGTCTATACCATGAACCAATTGTTGGTAATTCCTTCTTTTGCTTTTCTATTCTTCCATCTACAATTGTTGCAGAGTCTGCAACATATAAACTTGCTGGATCACTTGTAATTCCTAATCTTGCATATTCATCTGCAACTGATTCAGCTATTATTTGTTTTGTCAATTCGTTTACATCAGGGCTTTTTGTACTACCTTTTGCCATTGTTACTAAAGCTTGTGTAACGTCTTCAACCTTACTTTCAACATTTAGTACTTCTCTTTCTTTTCCTGTTATCTCATCTTTTATTGTTTCAACTTCTATATCAAATAAGTTTATTATTGTGTCAGAATTTGGACTTATTACAACATTTGTCCCACCTAAACTATCTGCCACAATCGAGTACTCACCTTCAGCATCTAGTGCCATACTTTCAATTCCCATCAAAACTGCGGATCTTGAAATTAAAGTTTTCATTGCAACAGATTTACCAGCACCAGATTTAGCAAATATAACCATATTATAATTTGTTAATGATTCATGAAAATTATCAAATAAAATAGGTACTCCTGTTTGTAAATTATACCCTAAAGGTATTCCTGTTGAATGTCCAACTTCTGATGAAACAAATGGAAATACTGTTCCCATTGACCCTCTATCAAATAAATGTTTTTCTCCTGTCTTTTCTTTCATTAATGGTAGATTTGATTGGAATGCTTCTTCTTGCGTTGCCCAAGCTGATTTTATATCTACCAAACTTTTTGCCATTTCTGTTGAAAGCAATCTTGTATATGTATCTAATGTTTTCAAATCATAAGCAAATAAAGTTGCTATTATTGTTGCTTGATACATCTTGTTAAAACCTGATGCAATTTCATCTCTTAGTTCCTCTGTTTCCATTCTTTTTTGTGCTAATAATCTAGCACGGTTTATATTTCCTCTATCCTCAGCCATAATTCTTTCTGTTTCAAGTTCATTTATTGTTCTGTTTAAGTCATTTTGAGATGTTGATTCTAATATAGGATTTATATATACGGATGTATTTATATCTCCAAACATATACATTCCTCTAAATAATTCTGGGAATGTACACATACGTGGTAAATTGGCAACGAAAAAGCTTCTTGCAAATCTATTTGTGCATGCTATAATTTCCAAATGATCAAGACTTGATGCATCAATTCCCGTTGGTGCAATCATTTCTTTTATGCTTTTTCTTCTTATTATTCTTCTCTTTACCTCTTTTTCTATGTTTTCACTATTATCCTTTGCTTTATTCTTCTTTTTTTGCATTTTTTAGAGCCTCCTTTTCTTTTAATAATTTTCTCTTTTTAAGTATAGCTCTTCTTCTTCTTCTTTCCTCTTCAGTTAAATTCTTACTAGATTTTTTTTCTTCTTTAGTTGTTACAGTTCCATTTTCAATCTCATCTTGTTTAGAATCTTTATTTTTTAATTCTTCTTTCTTTTTTTTCTTCTTTTTTTCTTCTTCAGTCATTTTAAGAACTTCTTTTTTTGCTTCTTCAGCAGAATATTTTCCTATTGTATTTTTTTCACTTTCTAAAATGTCAATTGCTGTAGCATCAACATATTCTTGCATATTTTTTTCTCTTTCTTCTATCTGTTTCTTTATCTCTCTTCTTTTGCTTGTAACAAAGTTAAATGCATTCATTGCTTTATCATTAGCTTTCTTTATAATCTCTTCATCTAGAGCCTTCATACGTTTTTCTAAAACATCTTCTGATACAGAATAAAAAGAGTTGAATCCAGATTGTTCCATATATTCATCAAAATCATATATATCATGTTGTTCTCTGTTATATGCTATAAATAATAATTCTATTAATTCATATGATGTCATTATATGTCCTCTTACATCACACTCAGTTAAAGCACTTACTAATGATTGTGCTCTCGTATATAATTCTGAAAAAGCCATACTGCTTATTTCTCTTTTGTTAAAGTCTCCTGTTGCAGTAATTTCATCTGTATAATATGGAACTACAATATAGTATTCTTTTGTAGTTAAGTCACTATCGGCACTCATTTGCTCTGTATTATCTATAATATCTTTTCCATAATCATATAGATTTCTTTTTTTAGTAACCTCTTTTATTTCTTTTAGCATTTCTTCTCTTGTATAATTTCCTGATCTTTGCATATCTTGATATCTTGCTTCTTCTTCTCTCATATCCATTTCTATTCTTTTTAAGCTTTCTTTATATCTAGCTGTACTTTGTGATAAATTAACTTTTCTAGTTTGGATATATAATTGAACTTCAAATTTTAATGCATTTAAGAAACCTAGGAAGCCTTGTTCTATACTTGTTTTTTCAACATTTGATAATAAATCGTAATTTACACCTTTACATTGTATTATCATTAAATATCTTTTTCCATTATCTTGAACTATCATATTATCTTCAACATTATCAAATTCCATGAATTTGAATATAGATTTTTGTGCATTTTTTTCATCAATTTCATTTGGTACATTATTTAATTCTTCATCTTCACTCTTCTTTTTTATTTTTTCTTTAACATACATATATCCTAAAATTGCAAGTAATATTAATATTACAACTACTATTAATATTAATGTCAATCTTAAAAATTCATCGTTCATTTTTTATATACCCCCTTCTGTTTTTATAATTATTTGCTATTTCTTCTTCTCTCAATTTCTTCATTTTTTCTTCTTTTTCTTTAAGTTCTTTTTCTTCTTTAAATACTTCTTCTCTTACAAGCTCTTTTGTATCATAAACATAATATTTATCTTTTTTTAATTTAAATTTTATTGATTCAAATAAAATTTTGTCTAATTTAATTCCAGCTGCTTTTTTTGTTATCTCAAATCGATCATTATGTGGGACTTTAAACGTTCCTAATGAAAATCCTATTACTCCCAAAATAACAATTAAAACAATTCCAATTATAGAGCAAATTCCACTTATTGCTGGTATCGCTTTTCCCAAAAGACCTAAAATCCATTTAAACAATGCTCCAATTACAATTCCAATTACTGTGTATATTAATGCCTTAGTAGAAAAAATATAAAATAATCTACCTTCTCCTTTGGTATCTCTAGGAATATTATATGTCCCCATTTGCCTCATTCCTTTCTATGTATTTCTTTTAAAATACTACAAAAAAACAAAAAAAAAATCAAATCTTGCGTAAACACATAATTAATATATACGCTTACGCAAAATTTGATTAACAATTCATATTACATTTTTTTTACATTTTTTTTACATTTTTTCACTTTCTGTAATATTTTTTTATAATCTCTTTTTATTTCTTTTATCCGTAAGAAAAACTTTAATTTGTGTTTTCTATAATAAATTTTCAAACTATTTAATAAAAATAATTTATATGTTACAAATAATATTTCAATTATTAAAAAAAGAAAAAGCATGACTAATAAATCATACTTCTTCTTTTGTAAAAATTATTTACCACCCATTCCGAATAGTACTTTAACAATTGTAGTAGCAAATACTAATATTAAAACACCAACAACTAATGGGATTAATGACTTTTTGTATTCTGCTTTTTCTTGAGTACTTCCTACAATGAATTTTAAACCTGTAATCATAACAACGACTACAGCAACAACTATAGAAATTCCCCAAATCCAGTTTACAATATTACCACCTATTGTTGCAGCATCTCCTATATCTCCACCTGTTGCACTATTAACATTATCTAATGTTCCACCAACATCTGCTTTCTCCGCGAAAGAAATATTTTGAGATACTCCTAATAGACCAAATAGCATTACTGCAATTATAAAAATAACTTTTAATGTTTTCTTCATTTTTTTCCCTCCTTTATATTATTATATATAAATATTTCTATAAGAAATAATAATAACTAATTTTTAAAATGCTGAATTTAATATAGTCATGACCACTTTCCATATTCCAAATGCCCCAAAAGATACTACACAACCTATTGCATATGGAATCAACTTTTCTTTTATTTTCGCTTGTCCAGATACGCCAGAAGTTATAAATTGAATTCCCATTACAGTTCCAATTATTACCGCAACTGCGACTGCTATTCCTAACAAAATCCAATATAATGTATTTATCGCATTTTCTTCATTCTCTTTGTCAAGTACTTCGCTTCCATCTGCATCATTTAAAAAACTATCGCCTTTATTATATATATCAGTCAGTGTTAATGCCTTTGAGTATGTTGGAGTTGCTATACTAATTAATATTATCATTACTATACATATTATATTAAAATATTTCTTCATATATTGCAACCTCCTTTTTATATTTTAGAATACATTTGCGATTTTTGCCAATGTAGAAACTATTGTAACAATTGTTGAAACAATAAATATTCCTAAAGCAACTGGTATCAGCTTTTTCTTATATTCAGCCTTTTCTTCGACACTTCCCACAATATATGACAAACCTATTACAGATAGAGAAATTACTGAAATAACTATTGAAATTTGAAATAATATATTATAAATTTTTCCAACAATACCTCCAACAAGTTTAGCATCAATTTCTCCTGAATTTCCAGGATCATATGAACTTGGATCTATGCCATAATCTGCATAAGAAATATTTGGAATCGTTACCAATAAAAAAGCAGATACTATTATTGTTATACATATAAAAACTATTTTTTTCATATATTACCTCCTTTTTTAGATTTTTTTGTCAAATATTATCCTATACACTATTAATTTTACTACATTAATTTATTTTAGTCAAATATTTTTTCGCGATTTCGTTTATGTCTCTTCCATCTGCTGCTACACCGCATTTTTCTTTAGCTAGTTTCATAACTTTTCCCATGTCCTTCATGCTTGATGCACCTGTTTCTTCAATTATTTGACTTATTATTTTTTCTAGCTCTTCTTTTTCCATTTTTTTAGGTAAGTATTCATTTAATACATTTATTTCTTCTTCTATTTGTGCTATTAGGTCTTCTCTGTTTGCTTTTTTGTAGTCTTCTAATGAATCTTCTCTTTTTTTGTGCTCTTTTGATATTATTTCCATTATTTGTGTATCATCTAGCTCTATGTTGTTATCTTTTTCTTTTTGTAATATTCCTGCTCTTACCATTTGTATTACATTTTTTCTGTTAATGTTTTTTTCTTTCATTGAATTTTTTAAATCTTCTAATAATTTTTCTTTTAACATTTTTATCAACCTCTCTTTTTTATTATCTTTTTGTATTATACACTAAAAGAGGTAAAAACGCTATGTTATTACCTCTTTTTTATTTGAATATAAAATTAATATTATATTAAAACTTTCTTTTTCTTGCAGCCTCTGATTTCTTTTTTCTTTTTACACTTGGCTTTTCATAGTGTTCTCTTTTACGAACTTCTTGTAATACACCATTTCTAGCGCATTGTCTTTTAAATCTTTTCAATGCGTCTTCTAAATTACCATCTTTAACTTTAGTCTCTGACATAGTATTCCCCTCCTTCCGGCATTGCAATTAGTCTTGCTTGGGATGCACATCTAAATTGTGTACGCTCATTATTATATCCCAGTTAGTTTACTATTGTCAATACATCTTTTGTATTTTTTTACATTTAGTTGTTTTTATAAGATTATATTTATCTTTTTTGACAATTTTGTTGTTTTATATTTCATAATTTTTTAAATTCACCCAGTTTGTGCTTTTCATATCTTCTATATATTCATCTGCATTTGATATGTATAGCACTTCATCTATATCTCTTACAAAGCCCCATTTTAAATTGTATTTTTGTGCATATGTTTTTAGTGCTTCATATTTGTTTTCTATTTTTATATCTATGTTTTTTGAATATCCGTAGGCATCTTCGCCACCTTTTGTTTCAATTATCCATATATTTCCTTTTGTATCACCTACTATATAGTCTGGATAAAATGTCCATGCTTTGTTCATTTTATCTAAGTATACTATTGAAAAGAATTCATCTGATGATTCTCCATTTTTATACCAATATTTTATTTTACTTGATGCTTCACAATATTTTTCAAATTTTTCTTCTGATGAGGATTTTATTGTTGTCGATGGATAACCATAATATACATTCTTGCTCATTTCTGATAAACTTGGATCTTTTTTGTTATATTTTACTGTTATTCGCTCTGGGAATATAAATTCTTTTACCTTTTTAAATTCTGTTTGCAATTTTACTCTTTGCTCTCTTTTTTGAATAACTGCATTTAATATATCATATTCTAATTTTCTTTCATTATTAATAATAAATGCATAAAATTCTTTTTTAGTTAGTTTTAATATTTTTTCTGGAAATTCCACATTCCCTAGGAATAATCTTTGCAATATTGGTGATAAGTATTGATATACCATTCCTATTTTCGTTGCTATTACATTTATTGAATGACGTAAATCTATTCCGTTTTTATATGTATCTACTGAACTTTGTATACGAATTTTTTCACTGTTTATAAAGTTCTTTTTATTTAGCTCTATTGCACTTCCTTGAACTACTTCGTTTGTAATATTTTGATTAAAATTGTATCCTGCTTTTGCAAGTTTTACTTTGTTGCTTTCTTTGTTTTCCTCTTTATTATCATCATTACTGCTTTGTTTTTCTTGTGAATTTTCTAAATTATATTCTTTACAGTAATATTCGTATATTGCATAAAATGCTTCTCTTGGTGCAAAATTATCTGCATCAGTATTTTTTACTTCTTTATATAATTTAAATTTTCTAAATTCGTCTTTTACAAATAAGCTTTTTACATTGCTTGCTTGTCTTCCTAGTTCGTGTTTTACTGTTTCTGTGTATTCGTCATCAAATGTATATAAATAACAGTTATCTAGTACTTCATTTCCGTAATGTTTTCCTTCTGGCATTCTACGAATTCTTCCTAAAGTTTGTATTTCAAAATCTTCGTGCATATTTTCTCTTATTTTTACTAGTACTTTTGCCCTTGGGCAATCCCAACCTGTTGATATTGCTTGTTTCATTATTAAAAAGCATTGTTCACTTGTGTTATCACTTATATTTTCTATATTTTCTTTTCTGTCTGCAAGCCATATTGCTAGTAACCCATTGTCATATGTAAATCCTTCTTTTTCTAGATATTGCTCTATTTTTTCTATTAAGTTTTCACTCATACTTGGTAATTGAATTATAACTAATGGATTGTAATTTACACCAAGTTCTGTACAGGTATTTCTTATTTGTCTTCTTTTGTTTATTGCAAGTTTTAATAAATATTCTATTTCATCATCTAATAAAATGTTATTTTCAATTCCTTGATTTATATATAATGATTTTGTTATTAATCCTGAATTTATAACTTCCATTTCGCTTATTTTTATGTTATATGCTTCATCATTTCTTTTTGTTGTTGCAGATACTCTTACTGTATGTTTTGCATTAAATAAATTGGTTATGCTTTCTGCTTTTTCTGTTTTATTTCTGTGCTCTTCGTCTATTATTACTATAAATTTTATTCCGTTATTTTGTGCTTGCTCTATTCTGTCATATAAATTACTTTTTTCTAGCTCTCTTAATGCTGTGTTTCCTTTTTTAGTTACATTCTCCCAGTTTATAAAAGCTGTGTCTTGCTCTTCAAACCCGGTTGTTAATACTTCATTTAATGTTTTTGTTGTTCTGTTTTTTAGTAGTTGATTCATTTTATTTTTACTTTGCTCTTCAAGCTCTCCAGAGCCTGGTGTTAACCATACAAATACATAATCTTTATTTTCTAATAAAAATCTGTCTATGTATTCTAATAGCATTATTGTTTTTCCACTTCCCGTAGGAGCTTGCAATAAAATTTCTTTTTTTTCACCAAATACTGTTTGCTCTAATAATTCTTCAACACATTTTTCTTGAAATTCTTTTAACTTAATTCCTACCATTGTTCAACCTCCATTATTTCTTTTTCAAAATAATAATCTGGAATATAACAAATTTTTATATCGTTTTGCTCAAATAATTTTAATTGCTCTTCTGTAATTAGTGCATTATTATCTAAGTATATAATTTTGCATTTACTTACGGCTTCTTCATTTTGTGTAAATTTGTCTACATCTTCATCCGAAAATAATATTTGTAATTCTCCAGCTTGTAAATCTAATCCGTGCTCTAGCTGTGCTAGCTCTTTTGTGTATTTTGATAATTCATTTACTATATAATAACCATCATCTTCTCTGTTAAATCTATCTATGTATTTTACTTTGTAGTATTTTAGGTTTGCTTCTATTCCTTGAACATTATATCCTTTTTGATTTGTATAACCTTGTATAATTCTTTTTATTCTTTCATATGTTATTTCTGTACATATGTTATTTTCATTGCTGTTACATAGTATAAATTCTGCATTTTTTCCTCTAAATTCTTCTAATACTGCTTGTCCTACTGTTCCAGAGCCTGCAAAGAAATCTAATATTACCGGCTTTTCTACTTTAGGTGAAATTGCCATTTTTATTATTTCTTTGTATAAATTTACTGGCTTTGGTGTATTAAATATTTTTTTGTCTGGTAATATTGATAAAAACTCTTTTTTACCATTTGTTGATGTATCATATGTTTCAGAATCAAACCAACTATTTCGTATTTCGCCTTTCATTTTTACTTCATTATAGAATACTTTTAATTGTGGTTTTGATGTTCCGTTTTTTCCAAATACTATTCGTTTATCTTCTAATAATTGTTTATATTTTTCTGGCTCTGTTCTCCAGCATCTTCCTTTTGGTGGTAAATATTTTACTCCTGTTACTGGATTTATTATTTCATATGTTAAATTTGGTCTAACATTTGGTGCATCAAATGGGTCTGCTTTCCATATTCCCCTAGGGTCATTATCTGGATTTGAGTATTTGCTTGAGTCTGTTTCTTTTGGCTGTATTACAAAGTCATTTAAATTGTACCAACTTTCTTTGTTGCTTGCTTTTAATCTACGATTTGTTAGTCTTCTTTTTTTTGCATATGCAATTATGTATTCGTGATTAATGCTTATATCCGTATCATTTTGAATTGATGTCCTATTATGCCATGGGAAACATGATATAAAATTTTCTTCTCCAAATATATCGTCACATAATAATTTTAGTTGAGCAAATTCATTATCGTCTATGTTTATGAATATTACACCATTATCTTTTAGAAGTTTTTTGGCTATTTCTAGACGTCTACTCATAAATGATATCCATTTACTGTGTTTAAATGAATCCGTTCTATCTATATAATTGTCATCGTAGACAAAGTCGTTTATTCCCCTGTTGTATGGGGGATCTATTATTATTAAGTCTATACTGTTTTTGTGTGTTTTTTCTAATAGATACAAGCTATGTAGATTATCTCCTTCTAGTATGAAATTTGTTGACTTTTGTGGATTTAGTTTTATTTCTAAATCCTTATTTTCTTCGAATACTGGTATTTTGTCTGAAAGCTCTTTGTCTATTTTTTCTTCGTGGTCTTCCCAAACTAGTCCGTATTTTTTTCTTTTTAGCTCTGTTTCTATGTCGTTTAGTGTTGTTAAAAGCTCTGGGTTTTCTTGTAATTTTGATCTCATTATTTTTATGTTGTTTAGTATTTTTTCTCGTTTTTCTTTTGATAGATTTGTGCTCATTTTTTTGCCTCCGATTGTTTTGTTTTTCGTTGTTATGGTATCACAGAATTTTAATTTTAACAAGTATATATTAGCTTATTAATTTTATAAAACATAATAGCTTAAACTTATTATTGTAAAAATACATTTTCACATTTTCTATGAGCTTCTTTGAAAATTTATTTGAAATTGATAACACTAAAAATGATTTTATATAAAAAAAGAAATTTCCTTAATTATGTATTAAGAAAATTTCTATGTTTTTATTTATTCTCTGGCAAAGCCTTTTGTTTCTTTAATATTCTTTTTATTACATTAATTTTGTTAATTAATTTTTCTTTCCAGCTCAAATTAACTTCAATATATTCATCATTACTTTGTAATGTATTTTTCAAATTATTATTTTTTTCTTCAATTTTTTGTCTTGTACTTACAGTATTTTTATTTGACTGTTTATTGAATTTATTTGAATATTTCTTACTAGATATATTGTTTCCTGTATTTTTATATAACTGTTTCTTTTTATTTAAAGCTTCAATTTTATCTTTAATAGATAATTCATTAAAGTTTGGATATAATCCTTCAAAAGTTTCTTGAACTTGAATATTTTTTATTGCATTTGCTAGAGTTATTTCTTTATTAGATGTAATAATTTCATCAATTTTTTCAATATTATTTTTTATTGTAATTTTATCTCTATATGCTTTAATTCTTTCTGATTTATTTAAATTATCAAAATTTGCATATAACTCTTTAAAGTAGTTGTCAGCCTTTACTGAATCTATGGATTTTTTTATTACTTCTTTTTCACTTACATTGTTAACATTATTTAGCTCTTTATATTTTCTTTCAACTTCGTTTATATTGTTATATATGAATGCTCTATCTCTGTAAGCTTTTATTTTTTGATTACAAGCTAACTCATTTGAATCAGGATATAGTTTATTGTAATATTTTTCAGTCTTTACTAATCTCAAAACTTCACTTAAAATTCTTTTTTCGTTATATCCTTTTTTCTGTATCCAAGAATTTTCATCTATATATTCAGAATATAATTCTTCAATTTCATCTAAATTATCTATAAAGAATTTTTTTGTATCAAAATAATTTACTTTTTCACTTGAAGTTAAGCTTTCAAATCTTGGATATAAAATATTTATATACTCGTCTACTTTTAATGTCTTTATTATCTCTTCTATTAAATATTTTTCATTAGTAATATTTTCATTATTTATGGCATAATTGTATTTTTTTTCAACTTTATTTATATTTTTAATTAAAATTGATTTGTTTTTTATTGCCATAATTTTTTCTTCTATACTTAATTCGCTGTAATTAGGATACATTTTATTAAAATATTCTTCCACTTTTGTTGCACAAATTAATTCATCTAATATTTTCTTGTTGTTCCAACCATTTATTTGTCCAACAGAATTCTCTTGTAAATTCTTTTTATACTTATTCTCAATTTCATTAATATTATCTATTAATATTCTTTTTGATACTAAAGATTCTTTTCGTTCATCAATAGATAACATGTCAATTCTTGGATATAATATATCATACAAATCTTGTACTTTAATTGACTCGATTATTTCTTTTAATAGCTCTTGATTATTTATCTCTTTATTTGATTCATTTTGATTTATATATATATTAAATAAATAATCAATATTATCTATATGATCTATTAAAAACCTTTTATCTTCTAACATATTTTTCTTATTATCATTATTAAGTTCATTATACTCACAATCGCAGTATAATATTGATAAATAATCATTAACTTTAATAGATTTAATTATTTCTTTAAGTATTTTTTGACTACTATATCCTTCTTTTTGAAAATATGAACCTTCTTTCATACATTTATTATATGCTTCGTTTATTTCCTCAAAATGTTCGCAAATTAACTTTTCATCTTCTATAGCAATTAATTTGTTATCTATTGATAATTGATCGAACTCTGGATACACTAATTTAAAATACTCTTCTACTTTTTCTTCATAATTATTCATTAGTAACTCTCCTAATTTTAGATTTTTAAATAAAAAACTTATACAGGTATATTCCTATATAAGTTTTTTATTTTTAATACCTATATATTCTTTTAGTTAATAGAATTAATATCTTCAGCTTTTTGTGAAGCAGAAGTATCTTTTGCTTTGATTTTTTCGTCTGCAGATTCCATACTTGTAACTAGAGCTTGTAAAATCTCTTCAAAAGCATCATTACAATCTTGTACAGTTTGTGTTACTTTACTTGAGAAAGTATCATATGCTCCTGCTCTTTCACTAATTACTTCTTGTTTTAGAGTATCAAATAATGATTTATATTCTGTTAAACCAGAAAAAGCATTTTCAAAAAGTTTTACCATTGTATCTTTTGTCTCTGAAGCTTGTTCTGGTTGATAGTTCATTGTTCCTTCTCCATCATCTTCAGTTTTGTTTATTTCATATGAATCTGAAACAGCACTTGAACTTCCACCAAATTTTTCAGCATAGTTTCCTCCTGATATTGTAGCGTCACTTGCTGATGCTAAATCACCTGCTGCATTATTTAAAGCTTCTGGTATTTGATTTAATAGTATATCAATACCAAGTATAAATGTTTCTCTCTTTTCATTCATTACATCAACAACATCATTGAATAATTTTCCTGTCCAATTTCCAGAAGTTCCTAATTCATTGAATGTTCCATATGCCTTTAATATATTATTTTGTATATTTTCCTCTGCTAAATTTGATAAATCACTTGCTAATTGAGCAATTTCTTTTGGACTCCAGTATAAAGAGTCTAATGTTCCTTTATAATTTGTTCCCATATTTCATCCTCCTATATTTTTTTACAATTTAATTTTAATTTAAAAAATTTTTTTATTCAATATCTACAATAAATATTACAAAAATGTAATATTTATGTAACATTTATGTAATATTTTATAATACAATTATATAAGAATTAATTCTGTTCCATTTCTTATATCCGTATCAATAATTCTCGCATTTATGTCATATATTTTTGCATTTACTTTATTGTATAAAACAGGAAATACCTTGGGTTCATAATTGCTATTAAAACTTTTTATTCCTTTTATTAATAATTTCTCTATATTATATACTCTTTTGTTAATTGGAATCCATATATCATATACTTTTTCGATTGTCGGCACATACAATTTTATCAAGACCTTATTCATCTTCTTCCTCCTTTTCTTCTATTCCTACAATTTTTATAAACTCAGGTTTATTTTGTTTTACAATATATCCAAAACTATCTCCACAATTTGCATTTATTTCTCTTCTATTTGCTTCATATGCTATAATAAATTGTGAATCAAATCCATTTCCACACCAAATACCATTTCCTTGTGGTACAAAGCCTTTATACCAAGAATCAAATTGATGACTTTTCAGCTTTGTAGCATTATCGATTATTATAAATGCTCCTTTCTTTGAATCTTCTATTTTTTTAATAACTTGCGTAAATTTTTCTTTATCTATTGATAAATTATTAATAAATTTATCAATTCCTATTATTACGCATATCATCTTAGTTTTTTCTACACTATCAGCTATCTCTTCCAATTCCTTGAATTTTTCCTTAAAATCATATTTTTTTGTTTCTGTTAATTCTTCTTCGTCAAACAACATTAATTTTAATTTTTTCATGTTTGATATTTCCTCAATAATTGATTTTACAAAATTTACTATTGTTTCTAATCCTTTGCATGTAATAATATTTACTATGTTTTGTTCTAAATTAATATAACATGTCTTTATATTTTTATTTAAAATTCCAATAGGTAAATTATTTATATTCATTTCACGTGTACTAATATCTTTAACTTCAACTTTTTTTGGAATTGTAGGAATTTTAGGAGCCCTTGTTTTTCTTTCCTTATTCAAGCTTTTAATTGAATCTTTTACATAGTCATTAACATCTTCTGGATTACATATCCTTGCAGTTTGAAATTCAAAAGCTTCGTCACTATCTATTGTAATTAATCCTCTTCCATAGATACTTGATGGTTTTAATCTTCTTGCACTATTAAAAATATAAAAATAGTCTTCTTGTACTAATTGTAAAGTAATCTTTTTATTAAAATTTTGCTGAATATTATATCTTACTTCATTTGTCGCATTAGCTGTTATTATGAAAATAATTCCAAATTTTGCACAATCCCTAGTTGTTATCTTTATTACCTCATCATATCCAGGATAATTTTGACAGAAATTTCCAAAATCATTTAACACAATAGTTATTATTGGCAATTTTTTTTCTTGATTTTTATTGTATAATTCAAAATCTCCATTATATTCTGATAATATTTCTTTTCTTTCTTTTATTGTTACTTTTAATTGCTTAAATAATCTTGATATTTTTTCTGAATCATCAGCCAACACAACATCTCCTACATTTGGACTTTCCTTATATATTTTCAAAATTTCACTTCCAAAATCCAGTATATAAAATTGTATCTGTTCACTGGTATAATTCATCATCGATTCATATATCATAGTACTTAATAGTGTTTCTTTACCACTATCGGCACTTCCAAATATAACTATATTCCCCTCTTTTAATAATTCAATTCTTACAGGTCCTTGTTTTTGATTTTTTGGATCATCATATTCACCAATTATTGGATTTATGCTTTTTTCATCATATATAATATTATATTTTTTCTTCAATTCATTTGTAAAAATTAATGCAGGAATGCTGTCTAACCATAATTGTTTTTCTTTTATTCCTCTTCTCTCTGCTAATTCACAGACATATTTTACAATATTTGTTAATTGATCTCCTAATTTCTTATCATTTTCTTTTTTATTTTTTTCTTCAATCTTTTTTAATACTTTTCCAGTATTTGATATAAACTCAACTGAACTGTCAACCTCAGTTTTTACTGTATCCGATGGCATATATTGAACTCCTGTATAGCCAGATTGTCCTACAGCAAAATATTCGTCATTTCCTACATTAATATAAAACTGTCCAGCTTTTTTCAACATGGCAGCATCCGGTCTACCTATAATGTCTTTACTGTCTGATTTATTTTGAACTTTTAAGCATATTCCGAATTTACTATTGCTACGAATTTGGTCATTTACAATTCCAGAAGGTTTTTGAGTTGCCAATATTAAATGCACACCTAAACTACGTCCAATTCTTGAAACACTCATTAATTCTTCCATAAATTCCGGTTGTTGTTGTTTCAATTCAGCAAACTCATCACAAATTATAAATAAATGCGATATTGGTTGCTTTAATTCCCCTTCATGATATAGTTTTTGATATTTATATATATCTATTGTACTTTCATTTGTAATGTTTTTTGCTTCATTAAACATTACTTGTCTTCTTTTTAGCTCACTTTGAATTGACGCTAATGACCTTTGTAATCCAACAGAATCTATATTAGTTATAGTTCCGAACCAAATGTGGCAATTGTATATTTTTCTTTTTAAAAGCTCCTGCAAGACCACCACCTTTATAATCTATTAGAACAAACGTTACATCATCCGGATTATAATTTATTGCTAATGATAGTATATATGTTATAATAAATTCACTTTTTCCAGAGCCTGTAGTTCCAGCAATTAAACCATGTGGCCCATGATATTTTTCGTGTGCATCAAGGTAAATTTTCGATTTGTTTTCATCAATACCAATTTCTGCTTGCAAACTTGTTACGGAATCGCTTTTTTTCCATCTATCTAATATATTTAATTGTTCTATATTTCCTACATTATACATTTCCAAAAAGTTTAACTTATCCACTAAAATTTGATTCTTTGTATTGTCAATTTTAATTGGTACATTTCCTAATATTCTACTTACTTTTTGAAAATTATAATTATGCAATTCGTCTATTGAAAAAACAGTTTGATTATCTGGTAATTTTTCATCTTCATAAACCTTTCCCAAATCTTTATTTAGTTCAATAAATGTTTTGCATTCATTTGGTAATTGCGTTATATTATCCGACATACAACATAATGTAGCTCCGTAATTTTGATCTGTATTTATTATTTCTTTTATTAATCTTAGATTTTCTATATTTCTATAATCATCTGTAATAATAAAGAAATATGTTTCAAATCTTTTATAATTGTCTTCGCTTGCTCTTTTACTAAAGAAACGTCCATCATCCTGATTTTTTCTTTCATGTATTTCTTTTCCTAAATAATCTGATATATCTTTAATATCTTTTTCATTATCTCCAAAAAATCTAATTTCATGTCTATCATCCCAAACATGTGGAAGCATCTTTGCAAATTGAAAATCTAGACTGGTTTTATCATTTAATAAAAAGACAAGTTTTAAATTTGTATAACTTTGCATTGCTATTAATTGCATAATTATATTTTTCATATATAAAATTCTTTTTTCATTATCTTTACAAATAATTGCTAATATATTATTTTCGGTCATTGAGAATGAAACAGGAGCATCTTTTAATATTCTAGCTTGATTTGTTGTATCATAATAAATATCTAATAATTCATCATCCTCCATTTGAAAACTTTTATTTTCACTTTTTATTTGTATTTTTAATGGAATATTTCCATTTCCTAATTTTACTTTCATAAAGTCAAAATCATTTATTTTTCTTTCCCATAATCTTATAGATTTATCATCTATAATTTTTTCACATTCGTCTGCAGATGGATAAGCATAATGTAATGTTTCTTTTTGTTTATCCATAATTTGATTTATTTCTTTTATCTTATCATTTATATATTTTTTATATCTTATTCTTCTTTTTTGCTCTCTTTTCGACTTATTTGTTTTAGTAACTATTTGTCTTATTATTGGTAATAACAACATTGAAATTAACATAGCTATTGGCGTAGCCACTGTTAACATGATTTTTTTCGTAGACATATCTTCAGTTATTCTATCTATTGCATTTATTAATGTTATTATTGATACTATTGACATTGAAAGAGATGTCCCTAATGTTAATATTAATTGAGTTGAATCGCTCTTTTCTTGTTTATTAGGTGGTTTATCAATTACACATTCCTCTGGCACTATCTTATCCACAATTCGTGGAGAATTTGCAAAATATTCGTCTTCATTATATAACTCTATATTTTCATCATCATTTTCATTATCATTCAAAAGAAATGTTTGATTATTATTTTTTATCTCCTTTAAGCTTCTATAATAAAATTTTACTTTATTTAACGGACCACTTATATATAATTGTTTTCCTACAACAATTATTTTTAGCCCCAAAATAAATATTATATCTCCATTTTTTAAATATGTAGGCTCTTCATAAATTTGTTTATCATTAACATATGTACCATAACTTTTATTAAAGTTTTTTATCATCAATTTATTATTTTGTACAAAAATTTGTGCGTGAGATTCTGATATTAGAGGCGTACTATACATTATATCTTGGCTATCATTTCTTCCAATAAGAATACTATATCTCCCTGTCATTTCAAAATGGAGTAATTCATCTTCAAAACTTGGAGAGCAATATAGTACATATATATCATCGGAATTCTCAAAACATATAAAATACATGCCATGTTCTTTTAAGGTTATTTTAGATACCACAGAATACTCAGATGATATAACTCTTAATTTTCCTTTAACCATTTTTACTGAGTTTGGATTAATTATTTTAACATATCTATTACTATTAATTTGCCAATTTTTAATATTGCCTTCTATATTTACTAATTTTTTTCCATTTTCCTCATTGACAATCCAATAACTTCCCTCTATTTCTTGTGGAAGTTCTATTTTATATTTTTTATCTCTGCCAATTAAACTAACAATCATAACTTCACCCACTTTTCTGTTATAAAAGTATATTTTTTTATATTAAAAGTCAAATTATTGAATATACATTTTTTTTTAACTAATACTAGGGAAACTTATTTTTTTGTTTTTTTTGATCTAATATTACATTTTTTTTACATTTAACATATTTTTTAATTTGCTAACACATTATATTTTTTTATCTAGCAAAAATCCACATAAAAATAAAGAGTAGTATATTAGTTATACTACTCTTTATTTTATACTGGTTCAACAAAAAAACTAGTAAATTTATATTTCTGATCTTTGCTTTTATGAAATGTTATTTCTTTCTTCTCTATAATTTTACATATATCATTATTTTTATTTATCATATATTCTACACATTCTAACCATCTTTTATTTTCATTTATTATATTAAATTTTGTAACTTTATTTGTTTCCAAAAAATACTTTCTTATTACTTTGTAAGTAAAAAACCCTGATCTATATTTAGGCAATATTCCAAACTCATTAATATAGTTATAATTATCTCTTTTAAAAATTAATAAAAAACCAGCATACTTTCCATTCTTTTTTATTAATATCTGCTCTCTTTTTATATTGTAAATATAGTTTCTTGTATTATTATCGGAAAATTTTCCATTTTCTTCTACATCATACCCCAAATATTTACTGATTTCATATAAATAAAATTCGTATATATTTTCGAATGTTTCTTTATTATTATTATCCACTTTAATTAGCTCTATATCCAATTCACTCACCTCTATTATTTTTATATGTTTATTATAACATAAACTCTATAGAAGTAAACAAATATATGAAAAAAGCAGTTTAAATATAAACTGCTTCTTTCTTTTCTCTCTGTTCGTCTATTACATCAAAATGTGCTGTGAATTGTATATCTCTCATATAATTGCATATCGCTCTCATTTATATTCATAAATTTTAGAGCCTCATTTATGATTGATTCTGCCGAGTAGCCAACTTCATCAGTTACATTCCATTCTGTTTTTGCATCCATTTCAGGACCATTTTCAGCAAAAGAATCTAAATACGGATACTGGGCTGCAATAGCCTTTTCAATGATTTTGTTTTCTGAAACCTTTGCTTTACTTGCCACTATAATTTCAGTCTTCGGTGCTGATTCATCTTCAGAATTAACCATTACCTTTTCGACATAAATTTCATACGACATAGTTGCTGCGTCATAGTTCTTGTCACTTTCCAAATCCTCAATAATTTTGTTGAAATCATCAAGTTCAATGGTCTTTGGAGCCTGTTTTGATTCCTCTGTTTGCTTGTTTTGAACAACCTGCTCACTATAGCTCGTATTTTGAGACTCATTTTGTGAAACTTGTTGTTTGCCACAAGCACTCATTGACACCATCATAACTGACAAAATAATGATAGACGAAATTCTTCCAAAATTTTTCATTAGTAAATACCTCCAGATTTTACAAATGCTTTTAGCGTGTAATATTATGTTAACATTTTTTTTGCATTTTGTCAACTCTTATACTTTTTTATCAAAAAAATGAATCAAAATAAATTTGATTCATTTTTAATTTTATTCAGTAAATGCACTATCTTCAAAACTTGAAGCATTGCTTGTTGCTGTATCTGAATATTCACTTTTGTAATTTTGAATTGCAGTAATTAATGATCCACTATCACTAGAAATTACTTCGTCTAACATAGTGTTAACTTGATCTCCTAAACTGCTAGCTGCTTCTTGAACTGCTTCTGATTGTCCTCCACCAAAGAATGCTGTTTCTGCATTAATTTCAGATTCCATATTGGCAAATGCTGATAATATTTCAGTTCTTGCATTTTCAACGTAACCTTTTACTTTTTCTTCTATATCTTCATACATATATCTGTCTCCATTTCCATCTGTTGCTTTCATTGATGATACATCCAAATCTAAAGTAACAGTATCAACAGCTGGCATTGTTGGTGCTGTTCCTTTAGTCTGATCAGCCCAGTTTTGTCCTGCTTTTCCTATTTGATCACTAAAGTTTTGGAATACCTCTGTTATACTTGCTTCTTTTTGCTTTAATTCATCTTTAAATTGATCAAAATATTCAACTGCTGCTTCAGATACCCACTCTTCAGCAACTTTATCTACTATATTTGTTTTTATAGCTGTAACAATTACTTCTCCTGTTTGATTAGCATATTTATTTATTCCTTCTCCAATTGCCTCAACTTCTTCTGTATTATAACCTAATGCGTCTGCTCTTCCTCCGCTATCCATAATAAATCCTCCTTTTTATAATTATCTTTAATACTAAACAATTATTTGTTCGTAATTTAAAATTAACATATTCAATTTTTAATGTCAATATTTCAAAAAAATGTTATACTATTGTAATATTTTTGAAATCATATTGTAATATTTTATATCATTATTAATTCTGTTCCATTTCTAATATCTGTATCAATTATTTTCTTTTTTAAATCGTATACTTCTGAATTTTCTTTATTATACAAATTCAAAATATATCCATTTTCTAAACTCATTTTATTTAAGGAATTTATTCCATTTGTTATTGAGCATATTATTGTATATACGGTTTTATTAATTGGAATCCAGACATCGTATTTTTTTTCAAGCTGTGGAACATATACTCGTATTAAAACTTTATTCATCTTCATCATCCTCAACTTTCATTCCTAATAATTTTATATGGGTAGCTTTTCTCTTGAATAAAGCATATCCGTATGTATCATTTATACTTGATATATCTTTTCTTTCCATATTACTTGTCCATAATGTTTGTGTTTCAAATCCTGTTCCAATATATATTCCTGTATTTGGAGTTACATATTTTTTATACCAAGTATCAAATTGGCATGCTTTTATTTTAGTATAATTGTCAATAACAATAAAGTTACAATTTTGAGCCAATCTTGCTCCATTTAAATTTGCTGTAAATCTTTCTCTATCCTTTCCTAATGATTCAAGAAATTTTCCAATTCCCAATATTATATATAATATTCTCTTTTCTTCCCTTTTATTATAATTTTCATTTATTCTTCTAGTCATTCTATTAAACCTTGTAACAAAATCTTCCGGATTTAATCTTAGCAATTCAACTTCATCTACTAGAGTTATATTAACATTCCCTAACAAATTAATTTCATTCATTAAATTCGTAACAAAGTTTGCAGTTTTATCTATATCTGATGCTGTAATAATACTTACTATATCTCTTTCAAAATTATATGTATATGGCTCTATGCTTCTTGTTGAAATTCCAATAGGCACTTTTGCTAATCCTGTTAATTGATTTTTTACATCTTCTATATTAACAATTTCAGGTACAATTGGAATTTTAGGTGCAGTTTCTTTATTTTTGTTTTTCAATTTTTTTATAAACTCTTTTACGGATTCAACTATGTTCTCATTTATAAACATTTTTGCAGTTTGGAATTCGTAAACCTTATCCCCATTTAATGTACACAAACCTCTTCCAACAAAATTAGAGGGTTTCTTTTTTCTAGCCTTATTAAATATCATTGTGTAATCTCCACTTATCAATTGTAGTGCAAGTTTCCTTTTAAAATTTTGGCTTGTTCGATTTTTAATCTCATTAATACTGTTCGCTGTAAGTATAAATGTAATTCCATATTTATTGCATTCTTTAAATATTTTAATCATTTCCTCTTCTTGTCTCGAAAACGCTTGTAAAAAACTTCCAAATTCATTAATTATAACTACAATCATTGGCATTGCTTTTTCACTTGTTCTTAAATATAAATTGTAATCTCCATTATAATCAAATAGTAATTCTTTTCTTTCTTTTATTTGTTTTTTTATCATTTTAAACATTCTCATTATTTTTTCGGTATCATCTGAAACCATCACGTCTCCGACATTTGGAGCATCTCTAAACATATTTAATGTCTCTGAACCATAATCAACAATATAAAATTGCACCTCGTCACTTGTATGACAAAGCATTGAGTCATATAATACAGCTGATAATAGCTCTTCTTTTCCACTATCTGCACTTCCATAAATTATTGTATTTCCGTCTTCACTCAAATTTAATGTTAATACATTCTGTAATTGATTAAATGGATCGTCATATTCTCCAATTATTGGATTTATAATATTCTTTTCTGCATGAACCTTATATTTTTTTCTTAATTTGCTTATATATATTTTATCTGGTATAGGGTCAAGCCATAATGTTTTTTCAGAAATATTTTTTCTCTTTGCCAAATCATCTAAATAATTTACTATATTAGTTAATTGATCACCTCTTTTTCTCTTATCCTTACTAATATCTTTTTCTCTTGTTTCTATTCTTTTAATTACATTTCCTGTATTTGATATAAATTCTACAGAATCATCAATTTCTTTTTTTACAACATTTGATGGGACATATTGAACTCCTGTATAACCAGACTGTCCTAAAGCAAAGTATTCATCATTTCCCACATTTATATAAAACTGTCCTGCATTTTTTAATAAAGCTGCATCTGGTCTTTTTATTATGTCCTTACTATCAGCTTTGTCTTGAACTTTTAAACAAACTCCAAATTTGCTATTACTTCTAATTTGATCATTGACTATTCCTGCTGGTTTTTGTGTTGCAAGTATTAAATGAACACCTAAACTACGTCCGATTCTTGAAACACTCATTAATTCAGCCATAAAGTCTGGTTGTTGTTGTTTCAATTCAGCAAATTCATCACATATTATAAATAAATGTGAAATTGGCTCTTTTAAAACTTTTTCATGATAATATTTTTGATATTTGTATATATCTATTGTTGATTCATTTGTTATGTCTTTTGCTTCATTGAATTTAACTTGTCTTCTTCTTAGTTCACTTTGAATTGATTCCAACGAACGTTGAAGACCAACTGTGTCTATATTGGTTATAGTTCCAACTAAATGTGGCAATTGTACATTTTGTTTCTTAAAAGCTCCTGCTAAACCACCACCCTTATAATCTATCAGTACAAAAGTAACATCATCTGGATGATAATTTATCGCTAATGATAATATATATGTTATGATAAATTCACTTTTTCCGGATCCTGTTGTTCCAGCAATTAGTCCATGTGGTCCATGATATTTTTCATGTGCATCTAGATATATAGGATTTCCTTGTGCATCTATTCCTATTTGTGCTTGTAAACTTATTGTTGAATCATTACTATTCCAACGATCAAATATATTTAACTGCTCTATATTTCCTGAATTATACATCTCTAGGAAATTATAATGCGTTGGTAATGTTAAAGCTTTTGATGAACTATGCTTTATTGGTATATTTGCCATTGTTTTAATTATTTTACTGTAATCAAATTCATCAAAATTATCTACTTTAAAATCTTGTGTTATTGTAGTTAGTCCTTCATTTTCAAATACTCTTGAATTCTCATTATTTATTTCAATAAATGTTTTACATTTATTTGGTAATTGTGCAATATTTGTACTAACACATAATAAACTAAATCCTAAATTCTCATCATGTTCCAGTATTGTATTAAATATTCTAGTATCCTGCAATTCTCTATAGTTGTCTGTAATTATTAAATAATATGTACCAGTTTTTTTATAATCAAACTCTTTTTCTCCTGAATTATTTTCATCATTTTGAATTCTTTCAGCTATCTCTTCTTCCAAAAATTGAGAAATTTCGTTCACATCACTTCTACTAGATGCAAAAAAACGTACTGTATTTGAATCATCCCATATATGCGGTAATAATCTTACATAATCCCATTCATCTTGATTTCTAACGAAAAAAACAAGTTTTAAATTTCTATAATTTTGTAATGCTATTATTTGTAAAACTATGCTTTTCATATATTCAAGTAAACTTTTCATATTTTTTCCAATAACAGATGCAATTTTTTCTTCTACAAGTGATATTGAAATCGGAACATTTTGTATTGTTCTAGACTCATTTACTACATCGTAATAAATATCAGATAAGTTATCTTGTTCCATTTGAAAAGGTGGATCTTCTTTTGTAATTCCAATATCTATAGTTTTATCTCCACTACCTAAATTTATATTCAAAAAATCTTCATCATCAATTTTTCTTGACCATAATTCACTATCTTTCTCTAAAATTATCCTTTCACATTGTTCTGCAATTAAATTGTTATTTCTTAATACGGATCCTTCTCTTTCCATTATTTCATTTATTTTTATTATTTTTTGATTAATATATTTTCTATATTCATGCTGTCTTATATTTTCCTTTTTTTTCTTACTTCGCCTCTGCAAAACAATTCTTAAGATTGGAATTGAAATTGCCACAAGTATCATACAAACTGATGTTGATATTTTGGTAATCATTCCCACTCTATTACTGCTCATTGTTATCATTGCCATAATCAATGATACAAGAGTTGTCATTACCATACCTAAAGATGAAATTACAGATATAGCCTGTGTTGAGCTATCATTTGTTTTTTTTGCTGGCGGTGGATCTATACTTATACTTTCTTCTATATCTTTTTCCATAATTCTTGGGGAAATATAGAAAAAGTCACTTTCTTTATATAACTCAATTTCTTCATTTTCTCGCTCTTCAATTTTTATATCTTCAATTTTCTTATGCTCTATTTTTTCTTCTTTCAATTTATTTTTATTTAGTACTATTGTTTCTAATGCTCCCATTATATTTAATTTATTATTCAGAATCATAATTTTTATTCCAAAAATTGAAATTAAATCTCCGTTTTCAATTAATGTAGCTTTATCTTCCTCAATATATCTATCATTTACAAAAGTACCAAAAATAGTATCATAATTTTCAATATACCATTTTCCATTTCTTCGAAATATTCTTGCTTGTAAGTCATTTACCATATTGTCAAGAAAAATTATATCATTGCTTTTTCCTGAGCCTATCATTATTTCGTCTTCTACTATACTATAATTTTTTATGTTTTTTTCATATAACGGATAATAATATAAAACATACAGATTATCACTATTTCTAACAGATATTATAGTTTTTTCATAATATTTCAAGCCAACTTCTTTTATCACAGTTCCAATTGAAGAGCCTATATATAATTCACCATTTTTGTTCTTTTTAACAGCTTTTTCATTTATTATCTTCGAGTATTTGTTGCTTGTAGCTATCCAATTGTTATTTAAGCTTTTTATATTAATTATTCTCTGTTCTTCACCATCATAATTGTCACATACCCAATAGTTTCCCTCAATTGTCTCAGGTAAGTTCATTTTTATGATTTTCTTATTACCAATCAATTTTACTAGCATATAATCTGTCCCTTTCATATAAATATAATTATTTATATTTATTATATAAAATATAATATAGTTGTCAAAAAGAATATTTTTCTTTTTTTATTTATATTTATAGGGGATTCCTACATTATCTGACTTTTTTTATTATATTAAGATTTTATTAAATTTTTATTTCATTTTTGTAACATATTTTCGTATAATAAAAAAAAGGCATATCCGTAAGTTTTACTTACGTTTTGCCTTTTCATATTTTAGTTAAGCCTTTTTCATAAATTGTTTTTATGTAACTTTTCAATTCTAATCCATTTCTTAATATATTTTTACTTTCATTTGAAATTGAAAATGGTATTTCTTGAATCTTTTGTTTTATTTCATCCACACTAACTTTTTTTATTGTATACTTACCTTCGAAATTTGATTTAAATGAACTATTATCTGAATATAAACCTTCTGCTAACAATCTATACACAAAAACATTTTCTTCGTTTTTATTAAGCTCTCTATACAATATAATTTCTGGCTTATATCCAACTATACATTCTTTCTTGCTTTTATAAATCTTTATTAATTCTTTTTTATATAGCTCCTCATCATTTTTATTGTTTTTTATAATCTGAATATTTGAAATATATGGATTAGCCTTCAATGTTTCTTGTATGCAACAATTTGCATCATTTGCTATATATGGTAGATTTGTAATTTTCATATACTCTTTTATTTCTTCTACATTTGTACTCGGTTGTGCCATTCTTTCGACTTCAAATAATTTTTCTTTATTATCATATGATGCCGACTCTATAAAAGCTATATCATTATTTTTTATTTTTCTATAATAAGCCTCAATTTCACTATCATATATAAATATATCTTCCGTTGTATTTTTTCTTTTTATTTCTTTATACACTATATCTGCATAGTGATTTTCATTGTAATTTTTTCTTGTTGAAATATCAATATATAAATTACTTGTAATTATAGTTTGACCAACTTTATTTAATTTAACATTTTTTCTTCTTACGGAAATAAAATATTCTTCAGAAATTTTTCCCTCAATTAATGGATATGAGTCATGTGAATTAATAATTGCACCTTTCTCAACATCTTCTAATTTTTTCATTAATTTCTTTTTATTTTTTTGTCCTATATCTACAAAAAAAACTTTATATGCCTTTGTATATTTCTCATTTTCTAAATATGAATATATTCCATCTAAGTTAATTTTCGATTTTTCATTATCTTCATACTCCTCCGCAGGCATTAACAATTTCTGTGATCTTCTATGGAAAATCTTCTCATCTAAAAATCTTTTTATTTTTTCAAATGTCATCTTTTGTATAGCCTCCTTATTTGAATCTAAATAATAATATTATTATTCATCATCATCACTATCTCCAAATAATTCATCAAATTTCGCTTCTAATTCTTTTTGAATATCTAATATTTCATTTGTGCTAACATCATCATTAGTATTACTTTCATTGCTTTCATCATCCATATCATCAAATAATAATTCGTTTAATTCATTATCAGACATATTATAATTATTTTCTTTTTGTTTACTGTTTACTGTACTCGTATTATCATCAAATTCTCCTAATAAATCGTCGTTATTGTTATTTTTACTTGAGATATCATCATCAAACAAATCATCTAATGAATCAACATTTAAATCCTTTACAGTTTCTTCATTTGTTGTTCCAGCATCAGGATTATATGGATTGAATTTCCTCCATTCTCCTCTTACTCCTCCATCAAAATCATTATGATCTAATTTAAATTTATCAAATTCTTTTATCATATTTGATTCAAAATAGAAGAATTTCTTTGCTTTTACTGGCTTTAAACCTTTTTCATAAATAATACAATAATCCATACTCATTCTTCTTAATTCATCTGGTGTCATAAGAGCTCTAGCCATAATTTGTTCTGAATCACTGCTTCCACTTTTATGTCCATCCTTATCTTTGTTTTTTGATGTGCTTTCTCTTGAAATTGTTTTTTCTCCAAGTGCTTTTGAAAAATATTCAACTGTTTTCGTTGAGTTACTTCCTAAGAATAAGTGAGTGTCACAGTTACCCATTATTGTCTCATAAGACTTTTCATATATTGCTTCCAATTGGTCTAAGTTTTGTAATATAACACTAAATGATATTTTTCTACTTCTTGATGTTGATATTTTTTTATCGAAATCTGGTATTTGTCCAATGTTAGCAAACTCATCAAGTATGAAAAATGTTGGAACTTTTAATTTTCCTCCATTATTATCTGCATAATCATATAACTGTTGAATCATTTGTGCAAAGAATATTGTTAATAAGAAGTCATATGCTGTATGTGTATCTGAAGAAATGACATATACAGATGTTTTAACACTACCTATTCTTTCAAAATTTATTGTATCAGTTGATGTTACTTCTGCAATATCCTTTGAATCGAATTTACCAAGTTTTGCTTGTAAACTTACTAAAATTGAGCTAAATGTTTTATCTGATGCAACTTCCACGTTCTTGTAATATGTTCTAGCAGGATGATCTATTGGTAAAACACTCATCATGTCCTTTAATAAACTACTTCCATTACTATCTGCCGCAGCAGCTCTTACCATTTCTGCACAACTTGCCAAGTTTTGTTCTTCTGGTGGTCTTGTTGCTATTAAGTAATAAATTAATGACTTAAGTAACATCTCTGCAGTATCATCCCAGAATGGATCTGCTGCTCCTGCTTTGTTTTGTCCCTTTATAATTGTTGAAGCTATAACGTCAACATCTAGGTCTCCTTTTATATGTGCTAGTGGATTGTAACCATCACTATTCTTTGGATTTACTAAGTTTAATACTTTTATCTCATATCCGTTTCTTTGTAAATATCCTGCAGTATCATCATACAATTCACCTTTAGGATCTGTAAATACATATGAACCTAATTTTTGATATGCATTTGGTTTTGAATATGATGCAGATTTACCAGCACCAGATCCGTCCAACAATTAGTACATTTACATTTCCCTTTTTATCTACTGGAAGATAATTCTTTTGAGCCAATATGATTCCTGAATTTTTACTTAAAACCTTATACTGCTCTCCTCCTTCGCACCAATCACTTGAACCATGTTCTATGTTGTGGTAATCTCCATCATCTTTACTTTTCAAAAATAAAATTAGCATTATACCAGCATATAAAAAAGTATAATATCCTAACATGGTTGTTGTCTCAGATTTATAACCTTCCTGAAAGGCTTTTACTCTAACCTTTATGCTAAATATATACGAACCTATTATTGATCTTAACGATTCCATTTGTATATCTCCCTTTGCATCTAATGAGTCCGTATATGCAACACTCAATGGGATGATAAATACTATGGCCAATAGTAGCCATAGTATTAAAAATACAAGTATAGTTCTTTTTTTCTTTTCCGTTAATAATTTTTTCATATCTTCACCTTCTCATTTGTATTTTATCTGTTTACTATTGGATTTTTATGTTCATATTTTTTATTTCTTCTTGCTTCCAATCTCTTAATTTGCTCATCTGATTTTATATTAGCACCATTTATTTTTCTTAATTTATTAGCTACTTTGACACATCTCATCCATATATTATTCTTCTCAATAATATATGTACTTTGCACTTTTCCAACTTCTGGAATGTATGCATCTCTTCCCTTCACCATTTTTTTTGCATCAATTACATTTTCTTTATCTCTAGTTGCAAAAGTAATCCATCTGATAGAAAGACTATCGACATCGCTTGATGGTAGTGTATTTACATTATTACCCATCTAAAAAATTCCTCCTTAAATTTTTAATTTTTAATTTCAAAAGCTAAATACGATTTATTTGGCTTTAATTTGCATTTTCCCTTTACTTGATTTGTGGTACTATCATAGTATAATATAGGTTTTATTTCTTCTCCTGTCTCAGGGTCAATTATTGAAATTGGCCTTTTCATATTTGGTGTATAATTAAATTCTTTATAATACTCTTTATCAGAATCATTATATAAAGTATCAAAACTCATAGGTATTGGTTTTTTTGAAAATTTTACTTCGTCATTTTTCAAGACCCCCATATTTACTGTTACTTTATCTTTTTCAAAAGATAAAAACAAAAGCTGATTACCTGATTTTTTCGGTTCATCAACAAAAAAGGTTTTTCTTACCTTATCATTTCTTAATTCTTCTATTGAATCTAATCTTTCAATTGTAAACTTAGGTAATTTTTTCATTTTAGCTTTTTCCGTTTTATTTATTTCGTATATTACCGTATTTACATTTTTTGAATCTGTTACACTAAAATGCTTTCCTTGTAAATATTCCATACAATAGTCCACTCCTTTCCTATGTCTTCTACATAGTTTATCTTTCGCTTATAATACAATAATTATTATAACACTTTTTATATCAATATGTCAAACTTTTTCTTATTTTATGTCTACTATATTGTTTGGATTAAATTCTGAAACTTTTTTTAACTTCAAAAATAATTCTTTTTCTTTATCATTCAATTTTTTAGGTATTGCAACTTCAGTTCTTATTATTAATTTTCCTCTCTCTTTATTGTTAATATAATATCCCTTATTTGGTATTGATATTTTATCTCCATTTTGAGTTCCTTTTGGAATTAATATTGATAATTCACCATCTATTCCGTTTACTGCTAATTTTGCACCTAATGCTGCATCCCATGGTGTTACGTATAAATTAACAAGAATATCATTATTAACTAGCTTATATATGTTATTATCAACTATCTTTATTTTTACCAAAACATCACCATTCTCTCCGCCGTTTTTTCCTTCTTTACCTTGTTTTGGAATTCTCATTACTTTTCCATTTTTTACACCTGCTGGTATATCTATGTTAATGATTTTATTTTTACTATCTAATACATTAAAAGACAATTTTTTATGTGTTCCTTCAAAAGCCTCTTTTATTTGAATTTCTATTTGTGCTTCAATATTTTCTCCTTTAATTGGCTCTAGCTTTTTTTCTTTTTTTACATCATTGCTAACTCCACCACCAAAAAACATATTCACTATATCATTTACTTTTACCTCTTTTTTAGACATTTTTTCTTTTTGTATTTTTTTTCCAATATAATAATACCAAGATCTGTCATATTTTTTCTTTTGAGTAAGGTCAGATAATACTTTATATGCTTCATTTATATCTTTAAATCTCTCTTCTGCATTTTTATTATTGACATTTACATCTGGATGATATTTTTTAGCTTGTGTTCTATAGGCTGATTTTATTTCTTCTTGTGTAGATTTAATGTTATTTTCTAGACCTAATATTTTATAGTAATTCTTAAAAATCATAATATTTAACGTCCTTTCCACTTTTGTTCATTTTTTATTGGATTATAGCACTATTTGAGTGTTATTTCAATTGTTTTTTTAATTCATCTACTATTTCTATAAAATGCATTCCATTTGATGCTTTTATCAAAATGCAATCATCTTCTTCTTTATTTGATATTATAAATTTAATAACGTCATTATTTTTATCAAATTCATGTATATTTTTTTCTTTCATGCCACAATCTTTTGCCTCTTTGGCAATGTTTTTTGATTCATTTCCAACAACTATTAATTCGTTTATATTATTTTTTGCGACTTCTTTTCCTACGGCTTTATGCAATTTTTCTGAATACCCTCCTAGCTCTAGCATATCACCTAATATAGCAATTTTTCTTTTAGCATTCATTTTTGCTAAATTTTCAATTCCAGCTTTCATTGAATCAAAATTTGCATTATAACAATCATTTATTATGGTAATATTATTAACTTTAATTATTTCCATTCTGTTTTTAGTTAATTTAAAATTTTTAATTCCAGAAATTATATTTTCAAAACTTATATTTAATGCTTTCCCTAC
>ULNT01028074.1_pt1 | contig 60195 bp, 55 predicted proteins | sample 1952001 | NCBI WGS metagenome assembly ULNT01 (sample SAMEA4835585, study PRJEB28245) | human gut metagenome | biome: gut microbiome; material: fecal sample | place: Denmark | collected 2008
TTACATCAGAGGTACTAGCCCGCGCAAAGTTAGAAGATATAAAAACTTTACTTAATTTGCCATATTTTAAAGAGGAAAAATACAAACACTTATTAACTTCTAGTTTATTAGCAAAAGCAAAAAGTGTAATAAAAAAGTTACCAATCTTATTTGAAATTGCCATGGATTTTGAAATAGAGGATTATATAACAAAAAGTTATTTGCTCAAATCACCGAGTCAGAATTATGCAATAATAAGTTACCTTAACGATAATAATTTGCCTTTTGTAGTAGATGGTAAATTAAATTCTATGTTTAACATTCAGCCGATGGTATTAAAGAAAAAATATAATATAGATTTAAAAGAAATTATGGAAATATATCCACTTCCTTTAAAATATGAAGAAGGAGAAAAGGTTAAATGAATATTGATGAATTAGATATAAAAGTTTTAAAGGAAAATTATGACATTGATGAAATAAAAAATATTGATATAAACAACGTATCTAAAATAAATAAATATTTAGAAGAAAATGGTGTTTATTATTCAAAAGATTTATTTTTATCTAATCTTGATTTGTTTTTATTACCTTGTGATATTTTTATTAAGAAATTTGAACTGTTAAAACAAAAGCAAGGTGATAACTTTGTAGATAAGTTAGGTGAATATTCATCTTTAATTGAGTTAATGTATGAGGATTAGTTATGAATAATTTAAACGTATTATATGAAGATAACCACATCATAGTGGTGGAAAAAAAGCCGAACGTGTTATCTCAAGGTGATATAACTGGAGATAAAGATTTACTTACAATGGTAAAAGAATATGTAAAGGAAAAATATAAAAAGGAAGGTAACGTATATATTGGTCTTGTTCACAGATTAGATAGACCAGTAGGCGGAATAATGGTGTTTGCAAGAACATCAAAAGCTGCAAAAAGGTTAAATGAACAAATAAAAAAACATGAGTTTAATAAAACTTATGTAGCAGTTTTAGATGGTAATTTAAATAAAGAAAAAGGAAAGTTAGTAAATTACTTATATAAAGATGAACGTTTAAAAAAGAGTTTTGTAACTAGTAAAGATAATAAAAATGCTAAGTTATCAGAGTTAGAATATGAAGTTATAGGACACATTAATTGCAAAACAATAGTTAAGATAAATTTAATTACAGGGCGCCATCATCAAATAAGAGTTCAATTTAGTAATATAGGATATCCTTTATATGGAGACCAGTTATATGGAAGAAAAAATGAAAAGCAAATAAGACTTTTTGCATATAAACTAGAATTTATGCACCCAACTTTAAAGACTAAAATGCAATTTAAGTTGTTACCAAAATGGAAGGAGTTAGAAGATGAAACAATTATACATAGACTTTGATGGAGTAATATTAGATACTATGACTAAGTCATATGAAGAGCTTAAAAAAGAAAATATTGATAGGAAAGATCAAGATAAAGTAATGGAGTTCTTTAGAAACTTAGACTGGAAAAAATTAATAGAAGAAACTGAAGAAATTAATGATAGTATAAATGAAATAAAGAAGATATGTGATTCTAAAAAGTTTAATGTTTATATATTAACTCATGTTAATTCAACTAATGAAATGATAGAAAAAATTAAGTATTTACATAAGAAATTGCCTCTTGTAACGGTTGTTTCTGTTCCAAAGGAAATACCTAAAACAGAAGTTGTTAATCCATCTGCAGCTATATTAATAGATGATTATTCTGGAAACATTAGAGAATGGCAGAAAAAGCTTGGTATAGGTATTAAATTTGTAAAAGAACTAGAAGGTAGTGATTATCCGGAAATAACTCATTTATCTGAGGTAATAGATATGTTTAATCAGTAAAGGTTTATAAATCTTTACTTTTTTTGTAAAAATATCATTTTATATTTATTTTTTCATATATTTATAATGACTAAAATATTAAGGAGGAAATAAATATGGAAACACTTAAAGTATCCAGTAAGTCAAACCCAAGTAGTGTAGCAGGAGCACTTGCTAACGTATTTAGAGAAAAAGGATCTGTAGAAATACAAGCGATAGGGGCAGGAGCACTTAATCAAGCTATTAAGTCAATTGCAATAGCAAGAGGTTTTGTTGCACCTTCAGGAAAAAACTTAGTATGCATACCAGCATTTACAGACATTGTAATTGAAGGTGAAGAAAGGACCGCAATTAAGTTAATTGTAGAAGCTAGATAGGCTTCTTTTTTCTTTTTCTTTTTCTTTATTTTATGTTATAATCATTCTTGTTTGAGGGGAAGTATTATGAATATTTTTAAGAAGAAAAATAAAAATGTTTTAACAAAAATATTTAGAAAGAAATCAAAATTAGAAAAGTTCTATTTAAAAAATGAAGAGTTTATAAAGTATTCTTTTGTATCTACCGTATGTACTGGTATATTGTTTTTAATATTCTTTTTGGTAGATTTAATAACAAAAGGAAATTACTTATTAGCCAACTTTTTATCATATACGATATCTTTTACGGTCTTATTTATTTGGGATAGAAAAGTTTTTAAGTCAAAGCCAAAAAGGCGCCGTGATAAGTTAGCACAACTTACATCTTTTATAATTGTAAGAGTAATAGGTTTTCCACTTGATTCACTAGTACTATCAGTACTTATAAATAAATTTCATATAGCAAATATGGCAGCTAAAGTACTTGGTTCACTTATTATGTTTATGTATAATTACATAACTAACAAATTATTTGTATTTAAGAAAAACAAGCTTATATAATTTTTTATATAGGCTTTTTAAATTGACTAAAACGATTAAAAAGTGTTATTATTATGTTAAGAATAGTAGGAGGTTATTATGGCTAATAAGAAGTATGTATTATATTTTAGAGGAAAAAACAAATATGGACATTATCATAAGTTTCCGCTTGTTTCTTTATATTTAAAAACACTTGATATGTATACTAGTAACTACATAGATTATGTTGATTTATTTAATAATTTACCAGTTGGCGTAAGTACTTTTATAAAAAATGAGTTGGGTTGTGACATAGATTTTACAAGTAATGATGATTTAGAAAAATGCTTTTTTGTAACGGATAATGATTTAACTCCTATAATGAAGGTTTTGTTTGAAGATGATATAGATGTTTTATATGTGGAATCAAAAGAACTTACAAAATTAATGTGCAAGGTCAAAATGACATACCAAGAGTTTTGGTGTGCAAAATTAAATATGCTATCTTCTAAGATGGATAGAAAAAAATATGACTTCTTTAAGTATTTATATAATGTTTATGTAAAAGACAAAGACATTCTAAAGATGATTGACACTTATGATGTAAAAAGAAATTTAAACAATTTAGATTATGATGATACTTTTATCGCTGCAATTGCAACGGATGAGTCGAATATTATGGTATTAAGTAAAAAGTTATCACAAACAATTGAATCAAGAAGAAATTTAGCGTTTCAATTCAAGAATTTATTTAATACATTAAATAGTAATCAAAAGCTAATTGATTATTCAAAGATGATTGAAAGAAAGAACAAAGACTTAGACATGGACTTTGTATTAGATGAAATGAATGAAAGTCTAAATGAATTTAAAAAAGCTTATTTAAAGGAATATGATATAGCCTAAACTAAGGCTTTTTTTGTTTGATATAATATATAAAAAATGATATTATATTTATAGAATGTAGGTGGTATTATGAATGATAAATATGTGTTATGTTTTAGAGGGATAAATAGCAAAGGTAAAGAAGAAATACTTAAGATATATGAAGCAAGTCTAAGTAATATTGATAAATATACATGTTACAAAGTATGTTATTCTAGTAATGATTTATATAGGTTATTGCCACCTGAAATAAAAAATTATATATTAACATTTAAACACAACTATGATTTTGAAGGCAATTTTTTTATAAGAAAATCTAGCAAAGATATAAGTCGTGGAAGAACCGATTTATCAATTTTATTTAAGAGTGATGCTGATGTTGTATATACCAAGGAAGCAGATATTTACACTTCGCTTTTAGGTATGAAGAAAAATAACGATGACAAAGAAGAAATAAAAACGATAAAAAACAAGTTTTTTAAAGAATTATATGAGATTTTATTAGAAAGAGAAAGTAGTTTAACAGAAAAAATAGATGCAAAAATAGAAGCATCTGGTACAACTGAATCCAGAATTAATGCCGTTTCTAAAATGCCTTCTTGTCTTAAGGAAATCTCGAAATTCGTAACAAATAAATATGAGTTAAAAAGAAGATTTGCTATTTTGTTAAAGTTTTATAAGAAACAGATTGATGACATATATGGTCTTAAAACAAGAATAGTTAATGAAAATGTGCTTGATGAAAGAGCAAAAGAAAGAAACTTTTCATATGCTAAGGCTGAAGCTAATATGCTTAAGAATTTAAATGATAAGCTTTTTAAAATAAAAGAGGTAAACAAAGCAGAAGAAAAAAGTGAAACGAAAACGCAATATGCAAAGTATCAAACTAAGAAAAGTAAAAATAAATTAGAAGATAATCCGGATTATATTAATTATATGACGTTTATTGAGGAAAGAAATAAAAAAGGCGTACAAGATGATTTTGAAGACGATGAATTAGATGATTTTCTAGGACCTGTAAAACCTAATGATCCTAGATATTGGAGCATTAACTAATGAATGATAGAATAAATGAATTTTTAAAGTATTTAAAAATAGAAAAGAATTATTCTTCTAATACGATTAAAAACTATGAAATTGATATAGATGAATTTAAGAATTATTTAAATTGCGAAGGAATAGATTATTTATCTGTGGATTATGATTTTATTAAAGGATTTTTAATGCATTTATATAATAAGAAACTATCTAGGAATTCGGTTGCAAGAAAATTGTCATCTCTTAGAAGTTTTTATAAATATTTATTTAATAATGATTTGATTAAAACTAATCCTTTTAAGTATGTTGCATCTCCTAAAAAAGAAAAGAAACTTCCAAAATATTTAGGAGTGGAAGAATTAGAGGTTATATTTAATACGCCAGATATAACAACACCACTAGGTCAAAGAGATAGAACTATTTTAGAAGTTTTATATGCAACAGGTATAAGGGTTAGTGAACTTGTTAACATAAAACTATCAGACATTGATTTTTATAATAAAGAAATAAGAGTACTGGGAAAAGGAAATAAAGAAAGAATAGATCCTTTTGGTACTTATTGTTTAGACATTATTAATATGTTTATAAATGATGGCAGAAATAAAATTCTAAAGAAGCATAATACTATTTGTGATTATCTAATAATAAATGAGCATGGAAGACAAATAACAACTCGTGGAGTTGAAAAAATAATAGATAACGTGGTAAAAAAAGCCAGTTTAAAAAAACATGTATCACCGCATATGTTAAGACATTCTTTTGCAACACATCTTTTAAATGAAGGTTGTGATATTAGAACTGTGCAGGAACTTTTAGGACATGAATCTTTAGAGACAACACAAATATATACACACGTATCTAATGAACATTTAAGGATGGTTTACCTAAAGTGTCATCCATTAAATAAAAAATAAAGAATATTATTAAATTTATTGTAAAATAATGGAAAAACATAGCATTTTTGTTGTAAGTGCTATTTTTTTTGTGCTATAATATCATTGTATTTACATGCAAGGGAGGAATATAAATGACAAAATGGGTTTACCTTTTTAAAGAAGGTAATGCTGACATGAGAAACTTACTTGGTGGTAAGGGAGCTAACTTAGCAGAAATGACTAACATTGGACTTCCAGTACCTCAAGGTTTCACAATTACAACAGAAGCATGTACTCAGTACTATGAAGATGGAAAAGAAATTAATTCTGAGATTCAAGCACAAATTAATGAGTATATCGAAAAGATGGAAGAAATCACTGGAAAGAAATTTGGGGATAAAGAAAATCCACTTTTAGTTTCTGTAAGATCTGGTGCTAGAGCATCTATGCCAGGTATGATGGATACTATATTAAACTTAGGTTTAAACGAAGACGTTGTAAACGTTATCGCTGAAAAATCTAACAATCCAAGATGGGCTTGGGACTGCTACAGAAGATTCATTCAAATGTATTCAGACGTAGTTATGGAAGTTGGTAAAAAGTATTTTGAACAACTAATAGACGAAATGAAAGAGAAAAAAGGCGTTAAACAAGACGTTGAATTAGATGCTGATGACTTAAAAGAATTAGCAAGACAATTTAAGGAAGAATATAAAGCAAAGATTGGTGAAGATTTCCCAACCGATCCAAAAGAACAATTAATGGGCGCTGTTAAAGCTGTATTTAGATCATGGGATAATCCACGTGCAAACGTTTATAGAAGAGATAATGATATTCCATATTCATGGGGTACTGCTGTAAACGTACAAGCTATGGCATTTGGTAACATGGGTGATGACTGTGGTACTGGTGTTGCATTTACTCGTGACCCAGCAACTGGTGCTAAAGGATTATTTGGTGAATTTTTAACTAATGCACAAGGTGAAGACGTTGTTGCAGGTGTTAGAACTCCAATGCACATCGCTGAAATGGAAGAAAAATTCCCAGAAGCATTTAAGGAATTTAAAGAAGTTTGCAAAACTCTAGAAGATCATTATAGAGATATGCAAGATATGGAATTTACTGTAGAACATGGTAAACTTTACATGCTTCAAACAAGAAACGGTAAGAGAACTGCACAAGCTGCTTTAAAAATAGCATGTGATTTAGTAGATGAAGGAATGCGTAGTGAAGAAGAAGCTGTAGCTATGATTGATCCTCGTAACTTAGATACATTACTTCACCCACAATTTGATGCTAAAGCATTAAAAGAAAGCACTCCAGCTGGAAAAGGTCTTGGAGCATCTCCAGGAGCTGCTACAGGTAAGGTTGTATTTACTGCTGAAGACGCTTGTGATTGGGCTGCAAGAGGAGAAAAAGTAGTTTTAGTTAGACTTGAAACTTCTCCAGAAGATATTACTGGCATGAAAGCATCTCAAGGTATCTTAACTGTTCGTGGTGGTATGACAAGCCATGCTGCTGTTGTTGCTCGTGGTATGGGTACTTGCTGTGTATCTGGTTGTGGAGATATCCAAATGGATGAAGAAAACAAACAATTTGTTTTAGCAGGTAAGACTTATCACGAAGGAGATTATATCTCAATAGATGGTTCAACTGGTAACATTTATGATGGTAGAATTCCAACTGTTGATGCTTCAATTGCTGGTGAATTTGGTCGTGTTATGGCTTGGGCTGACAAGTATAGAACTTTAAAGGTAAGAACAAACGCTGATACTCCAGCAGATGCTAAAAAAGCACGTGAATTAGGAGCAGAAGGAATTGGTCTTTGCCGTACAGAACACATGTTCTTTGAAGAAGATAGAATAGCAGCATTTAGAGAAATGATTTGTGCTGATACTGTAGAAGAAAGGGAAGCTGCATTAGATAAGATTTTACCTTATCAACAAAGCGATTTTGAAGCTTTATATGAAGCATTACAAGGATTCCCTGTTACTATAAGATATCTTGACCCACCTTTACATGAATTTGTTCCAACAGAAGAAGCAGATATCAAAAAACTTGCTGATGCACAAGGTAAGTCTGTTGAAACAATCAAAGCATTAATTGCTTCACTTCATGAGTTTAACCCAATGATGGGACACAGAGGATGCCGTCTTGCTGTTACTTATCCAGAAATAGCAAAAATGCAAACAAAAGCTGTTATTCGTGCAGCAATTAATACTAAGAAAAATCATTCAGATTGGAATGTTAAACCTGAAATAATGATTCCACTTGTTTGTGATGATAAGGAATTAAAATACGTTAAGAAAGTTGTTACTGACACAGCAGATGCAGAAATAAAAGCTTCTGGTATTGATTTAGAGTACGAAGTTGGTACTATGATTGAAATTCCAAGAGCAGCACTTACTGCTGATGAAATTGCAAAGGATGCTGATTTCTTCTGCTTTGGTACTAATGACTTAACTCAAATGACTTATGGATTCTCAAGAGATGATGCAGGTAAGTTCTTAAACGCTTACTATGATAAGAAGATTTTTGAAAATGATCCATTTGCTAAATTAGACCAAGATGGTGTTGGTAAATTAATGGAAACAGCAATTAAACTTGGAAAACCAGTTAATCCAAACTTACATATTGGTATTTGTGGTGAACATGGTGGAGATCCTTCATCAGTTGAATTCTGTCACAATATTGGATTAGATTATGTTTCTTGCTCACCATTTAGAGTTCCTATTGCAAGACTTGCTGCTGCACAAGCTGCAATTAAAGCAAATAGCAATAAATAATAAAATAAACTAAGATGCTAAAGCGTCTTAGTTTTTTTCTTAAAAAGTAGCATTATGAAATATATTTTAATTATAAATAAATTTTTTGTTTAAAAATAATGAAATTATGTTATAATAATACCTCACGCATGGAATATTATATATATAGAGATTAAAAATGAGGTGATATATATGAATTTTAAGGAAATAAGAAAGAAAATAGAATATTATGAAAAAAAGCATAATGAGGCTTTTATGATATGTTTTGATCATGATGTGAATGAAGTTAAAGCTAAAATGCTTGACGACGCAAAAGATAATAAAGAATATGCTCTAGCAGCTATTTATGATTTTTGCTTTGTTTATAGATACGCAAAAGAAAAAGAAGAAATAAAAGAGTATTTGGATAAGCACATAAGCCAATTAGAAAATGCTAAAGAAATATCAGAAGATCAAAAGAGATTAAATCAGATTTATTTAACAATCTTAAATGCTTGCTTATCTTTACAAGGAAAAGACAGACTTAACCTAATAAAATATGGCATGCAAAAGAAAGCGGAACACGAAAGAAAAGATAGTTTGTCGCAAAAGAAAGAAAATAAGAGAGTTGTAAATGAACTATCAGAAAAACTTTTAAGTGATTATAAAAAATATAAAGAGGATAAAGAAGATAGAGAGCAAACTATATTTCACGTTGGTACATCAGATGAATACAGAGATAGATATATTTCTAAGTTAACTAAAGAAGAGATAGAATACATTTTAATTAAAAATGCAATATATGATGCACTTAATGCTAAAAAAGGGCGAGAAAATGCAAATAATGAAATGATAATGAATTATTTTAATGGTAATCTTAAATTTCCTGAAGATGAAGAAAGGTATTTTGATAAACAGGCACAAGAACTAAGTAAAAATGCATATGGAGTTTATAAAAATGCTTTTGAAAACACATATAATTTAACTGATTATTATGCCGAAAAATTAGAAAAGAAAATAAATAGTAGACTAAGATAATTTAAAGAACAAAATAATTTGTTCTTTTTTGTTTTATCTTTTGTTATAATGTTTATAGAAGAGAGTTGATTAAAATGATAAATATTACTTCTATTAAAAACATTAATAATTTAAGTGATTATGAGATAATTATTCCATCTAATTATGATCTTTATTATAAAGAACTATTTGTTAATGAAAACATTACATTTAATACTGTTAGAAACTTTTTAATAAATAATTATGATGGAAGTAAAAAACTTATAAATGATACTCAAAAATACATTCTTATGAAGCAGGCTTTTAATAGTGTTAAAAAAAGTCTTTTAGTTTATAAAGATGTAACATCTTCTAGATTCATAACGGATTTAATAAATACGTATGATGATTTTAAGTCATATACTTTAATCAAGAATGATAAAACAAATGATTTAAGTAAAATCTATGGTGAGTATGAAAAAATAATTTTAAGTAATAATTTAATAAACGAAAAATTACTTTTAGATGAGGTTATGAAAAATAATCATTTTACATCTAAATATTTATTTTTAAGCGTGCAACTGCCAAGCCTAGATACCATTAAGTTGATTAACAAAATGAAAGATGAAGGTTGCGTACTTTTAGATTGTGATATTATTAATAATAATTATTTAAAATGTAAATTAGGCTTTGATAAAAAAGATGTCTCTTTAGATAAGGAAACTTACTTTAAAGCATTAAATGACATATATGATGAGGTTTCATTTGTTAATAATCTTATATCAAAAAATATATATGAGGGCTTATCTTATGACGATATTTTAATAGTGTGCGATAAAGATACTTATATTCCATACTTTGATTTACTACTTAATCATCCGTTTAATAATAGTAAAAAAACAGGTGTTTTAACAAGCAGATTTATCAAAATATTATGTGATATATTAAGTGGTTGTTTTTCTTCTGATAATTTTATTAACTTGCTTAAACTAGGACTATTTAATATCTCTGATAAGAAAATAGATAGCTTAGATAATTATGTTTATTCTTGGAATTTGGAAGATAAAAACTTTTATGAAGAGTTTACTTATAATCCAACTGGTAATAAAAAGAATTTTTCAAGTTTTGATATAAAAAAATTAGATTCTTTAAACAAAATAAAAGATGATGTTATATCTCCTATTAGAACGTTGCTTGAAAACGTAATTAACGAAAGTGATAAAACCCAAATTTTAAGATATTTTTATATGTATCTCGATTGTGAAGGAATAATGGAAAAATTATTTGAAAAAGATAGCGAAGGTGCATTAAAATTAGTTAACGTATTTAATGATATGAATAATTATTTGAATTCTAACGCAAGTTTTAGTGAGATAATGGATGTTCTTAAAAACATTTCATTTGAAAGTGATAAGACAGAAGTATATCAAGATACCATTACGATTAGTAATTTAGAAGATTTTGTTTTAGAAGGTAAAAAAATAGTTTACTTTCTTGGAGCGACAAACGAATTTTTACCTAAGGAGTTTAAACCATCACATTTAATAAGTTCATATGACATAGATAAAGATAACTTAAATGAACTTATTTTAGATAATAAGAATAAGTGGGATTATTTATTTTCTCATCTTATCTTGTTTAAGAATGTTTATGTTACAACGCCTAAGTTAGGAAATGACTTAAAATTAAAAGAAGCATCTGTTATGTTAAATAAAGTGATAAAAAAGGATATAGAAATAGCTAAAATTTATGATAGAAAAAGCATGATTAAAGATTATGCAATTAAACTTTCAAATAATAAAATAAATAAAGTATGTGACGATTATTTTTGCAAGATAAACGAAGTAAACCATCATAACTTAAATTTAAGAATACCAAGCAATACTGCTTTAAAACTTTACTCTAAAACTTTAAACGTAAGTCCAAGCAGCATAGAAACGTATGCTAAGTGTCCTTTTTATCATTTCATTTTGTATGGATTAAAACTTAAAGTAAAGGAAAAATATCTATTTGATAGTAGGGAAGTAGGTACGTTTGTACATTACTTGTTGGAAAACGTAATTAAAAATGATATAGATAACATAAAAGAAGAAAACACATACGAAATAATAAAAAAATACTCCTTATCATACCTAAAAGATAATGGTAAAATAATTGATAATAAAACGAAGTACTTAATAGAAGAACTTTCAAAATCAACGTCAAACGTTATAAATATGATTGTAAGTGAGCAGGAAAAATCACGTTTTAAACCTACGTTTTTTGAGCTTAAAATAGATGATAATTCAACTGTTACGCCACTTTCTGTTAAACTTTTAAACGGAACTTTAAACATAAATGGAATAGTAGATAGAGTAGATACTTATCAAGATGATGAAAACTTTTATTACCGCATTATAGATTATAAAACGGGTGAGAAAAAGTTTAGGTTAGATGAGGTTTTAATGGGACTTAATCTTCAGATGCTTATTTATTTATTAGCAATTAAAAATAGTCATTCATTTACAGATAAAAAAATGATTCCATCCGCACTTTTATATTATCCAGCACTTTTAAAAGAATCTAAGTCATCTAGAGGATTAACTTTAGAAGAAAAGGAAAAAAGTGTTTATGATAGATTAAAAATGAATGGTATTATTAATTCTTCTGGTGATGTTTTAGATTTATTTGGAGAGGATTTAAAATGCTATACCGATTCTTTTGTAAGGGATAAATTATCTTTTGAAAAAGTCTTTAGTATGGATGATATAAATAACGTTTTTGAATATATGATAAATACCATAAAAACAATTGGAAATAACATTTTAGATGGTAAAATAAGCGTAAGTCCAGTAGAAGATGGATGCAAATACTGTAAGTTTAGTAGCATCTGTAAATTTGATAAAAAAATAGATAAGACAAGAAAAATAAAGTCTTATAAGAATACCGAAGTATACCAAATGTTAGAAGGTGATAATAATGCCTAATTGGACAAAAGACCAGGCGTTAGCAATTAATAAGCGTGGTGGTAAAATAATTGTTTCAGCAGCAGCAGGATCTGGTAAAACAGCGGTTTTATCAGAAAGGGTAATAGAGTTTATTTTAAATGGCGGAGAAGTAAATCGTCTTTTAATTGTTACTTTTACAAAAGCAGCAGCAGGAGAAATGAAAGAACGTATTAAAAAGAAAATAGAAGAGGCCTACTTAAAAGACACAAAAAATGAACATTTAAGAAAACAAATCAATTTGGTTGATACGGCCTTAATAACTACCATGGATGCTTTTTATGCAGACGTTGTAAAGCAAAACTTTGAAAAACTTAAAATAGATAGAGACTTTGATGTTTTATCTAATGAAGAAGAAAAAATATTAAAGGAAAAAGTAGTAAATGATGTTATCGAAGATGCATTTGACAACGTAGGAGACTTTAAGTTATTAGTAGATTTTTTTGATGGAATCGAAAAACTAAAAGCAAATATTTTTAAAGTATCAAATCATTTAGATACTGTGCCTTTTAAAGATGAGTACATAAAAAAAGCACTTAGTAATTATACTATAGAAAATGATTATTATAAGGATGCCTTGTTAAAAAACATAAAGCTTAAGATGAAGTCATATTCTTATATGTATGCTTCTTTATATGAGGATTTATATAACGAATCAAGTGATTTTGATAAGGTTTTAGAGGTGCTAAATAAAGAAAGAAATTACATAAACGAGTTTTTATGTTTATCGGATTTTGATTCTTTAGCATCATTAATTAGGAGAATATCATTTGATACTTTAAGAACGCCAAAAGGACATAAAGATGATGCAGCATTAGTTAAGTATAAGGTTATAAGAGATGAATTTAAAGAAGAAATAAAAAAGAAGTTAAATGAGCTTATGTTTGTAAGTGATAGTTTATATGATGAAGAAAAAGAAAAAATGAAGGCCATACTTACTACTTTATTTGAAGTAGTAAGTAAGTTTGATAAAAAAATGATGGAAGAAAAGAAGAGAATATCATCTTTTAGCTTCTCTGATATAGCGCACTTTGTTATAAAATTGCTAATTAAAGATGGTAAGAAAACTCCTCTTGCTAAGTCTATGTCTTTAAAGTTTGATGAAATATTAATAGATGAGTACCAAGATACAAATAACTTGCAGAACGTTATTTTTAGTGCGATATCAAAAGATAATTCAAATTTATTTATAGTAGGGGATGTAAAACAAAGTATATATAGATTTAGAAGTGCTTGTCCTGAAATATTTAATAGTGATAAAAATAGTGCCAGCAAAGATGGTTTTCCAAACCTTATTACATTATCTAAAAACTTTAGAAGTAGAAAAGAAGTACTAGATTTTTGTAACTTTATATTTGAAAATACCATGAGCAAATCATTTGGAGAAGTAAACTATGATAAAGATGAAAAGCTTTATTTAGGAGCATCTTTTGAAGAAGGCGAGAATTTAGATACCGAAGTCTTATTAATAGATGGAATGGAAACTAAAGAAAATTTGGATGATGATTTAAGTAAAGTACAAAAAGAAGCTATCTTAGTATCATCAAGAATAAAAGAGATGATTGATTCGGGTTATAAAGTTTTTGATAATAAAAAAGGACAAAAAAGATGCATAAAACCTAGTGATATAGTAATATTACTTAGAAGTTTAAAAAACGCATCATTCTTTAGTGAAGCATTAAGTAAAAGAGGTATATCATCTTACCTTGAAAGTTCACTTGAATACTTTGATAATTATGAAGTTAAACTTGTTATAAACACTTTAAAAATAATTGATAATCCATATGATGATGTAGCATTAATGAGTTTTTTAGCATCACCTGTAATTAACGTTAGTTTAGATAAAATAGCAAAATTAAGAAGCATAAATAAGTCATCTTCTTTATATGAATCAGTAATTTGTGATGATGAAATAAAATGTATTATGGATAAGATAAAAGACGTAAGAGGCTTTAGTTATAACCATAAGTTGTATGAGTTATTAAACTTGGTGTATAAAGAATTTGATGTAATAGAAATATTATCAGCAATGGAAGGCGGATTAGTAAGGCAAAAGAACCTTTCCTTAATGGTTAGTTATGCAAAAACATTTGATGATAAAAACTTATCACTTCATGAGTTTATTAGTTACTTAGAAAACATAATATTAGGTAAGGGATCACTAGAGGGAATAAATCCTTTATCAGATGGTGATAACGTACTTATTACTACGATACATAAATCAAAAGGTCTTGAATATCCAGTGGTTTTTGTAAGTGAAACTGGTAAAAGTTTTAACTTTTCTGACTTAAGATCTGATCTAATGATTAATGATGATTTAGGAGTTTCATTTAACTTAAAAGATACAAAATACAAATTAAAGTATGAATCTATACCTAACATGGTATTTAAGGAATACGAAAAAAATAAGATGTTATCAGAAGAAATAAGAATATTATATGTTGCATTAACAAGAGCTAAAGAAAAAATAATAATAACTGGTTTTACTGGAAACTTAGAGCGTCTTATTTTAAAAGCGGCATCTAAAATGGGTGATGATGTTTTAGTATCTGATCTTTACTTAAAATCATGTAAGAGCTATCTTGATATGATAATGCCATCCCTTCTTAGACATCCCGCTTTAAATGAACTTAGATGTTTAAGTGATGTTACGCCAAAGACTTTTATAACAGAGTCAAAGGTTTCTCTAAAGGTTTTAGGGGCATCTAGCATAAATGAGTCTGAGTTTTATGAAAAAGAGAAAATAGTAAAAGAAGATTTTAATTTAGAGTGGTATAAAAAAATATCAGACTTTAAGTATGACGGAAATGAGTCTGTTCCTAAGTATTTAAGTGTAAGTGATATAAAGCATAAAACGAAATACCAAAGAAAACCTGACTTTTTAGATGGAAAGGTAAGTAGCATTAATAAAGGTACGTTATATCACTTATTATTGGAGCTTTTACCAGTTAAAAGGTATACCATTAAATCATTAGAAGAAGAAATAGATGAAATTATAAAAACTGGTAAGATTTTAGAAAGTGATAAAAAAATAATAAGGTTAGAAGACATATTTTCATACCTTACATCTGATATATATGAAAATCTTCTTTATAGTGATAAGTATTATAAAGAAATGCCTATTAATTTTTATATACCATCTTCTTACTATGATAATTCACTAAAAAGTGGTAATATATTATCTAGTGGTGTAATTGACTTGTTATTTATAACTAATGATACTTATAACATAGTTGATTATAAGACGGATAAGGTAAGTAGTATGAATGAGTTAAAAGACTTATATAAAATTCAACTTGACTTATATGAAATAGCATTACGTGAGAAAATGAATGCTAAAAATGTTAAAAAATTTATTTACTCTATATACTTAGGTAAGTTTATAGAAGTTTAACAGGAGGAAAATATGGTTGATAAGATATTTAGTGTGATAGAAAAAGAAAAGGAAAGACAGCAAAATACCATTGAGTTAATAGCATCAGAAAACTTTGTTAGCGAAAACGTACTTAAAGCACAAGGAAGTATTTTAACTAATAAGTATGCTGAAGGATATCCAGGCAAAAGATATTATGGTGGATGTAAGTTTGTAGATGAAATTGAAAATATGGCAATAGATGCTGCTAAAGAGTTGTTTGGTGTAAGATTTGCAAACGTACAACCACATTCTGGTTCTTCTGCTAATATGGCTGTTTATCGTTCATTACTTAAAAAGAAAGACAAAATACTTTCCATGAGATTAGATGATGGTGGTCATTTAACTCATGGTAACCCACTTAGTTTTTCTGGTGAGGATTATAACTTTGTGTTTTATGGTGTAGAAAAAGAAACATGCACCATTAACTATGAAGAAGTTAAGAAAATAGCAATGAGAGAAAAACCTAAATTAATAGTTGCAGGAGCATCTAGCTATCCAAGAAAAATAGACTTTAAAGCATTTAAGGAGATAGCAAGAAGTTGCGGTGCTTACCTAATGGTTGATATGGCTCATATTGCAGGACTTGTTGCAGCAGGATTACACCAAAATCCTTGTAGGTATGCAGACGTTGTTACAACAACCACTCATAAAACCTTAAGAGGACCAAGGGGAGGCTTAATTCTTACTAATAATGAACAAATAATTAAAAGAATAAACAAGACCGTTTTTCCTGGAATTCAAGGTGGACCTTTAATGCATGTTATAGCAGCTAAAGCAGTTTGTTTTGAAGAGGCTATGACCCCTTCTTTTATAAATTATCAAAAAAAGGTAATTAACAATGCTAAAGTATTATGTGATGCTTTAAAAATGGAAGGCTTTAAGATAGTTTCTAACGGAACTGATAATCACATTGTTTTAGTAGATGTTAAATCATCTGTTAACTTAACTGGTAAAGAAGCTGAGGAAATACTAGATGAAATAGGTATTACTTGTAATAAAAATATGATTCCATATGATATTACAACGCCTTTTATAACAAGTGGTATAAGACTTGGTACGGCTGCTATGACAACAAGGGGTTTTGATGAAAAAGACTTTAAAGAAGTTGCTAAAATAATTAGTACTTGCTTAACTAATTATGATAACAAAAAGGTAATAGATGATTTAAAACTAAGAGTTAAAAAACTATGTGATAACAACACTATATATGAGAAGGTGAAGTATGAATAACATTATGGACGGAGTAGGTGCTAGCTTAACACTAAAAAAGAAAATTGCAAACGAAATAAAACAAAAAAACTTAAAGCCATGTCTTGCGGTTATTCAAGTAGGTGATAATAAGGCAAGTGATATATACGTAAGAAATAAAAATAAAGCTTGCGATATGGTAGGTATAAAATTCATAAACATTAAGCTTCCAGATACAATATCAGAAGACTTAATAATAAGTGAAATAGAAAGATTAAACTTAGATACAAACGTAAATGGTATTTTAGTTCAGCTTCCACTTCCACCATGTTTTGATGAAGGAAGAATAATAAATGCAATAAGCCCAGTAAAGGACGTTGATGGATTAACTTATCCTAACGTAGGAAACTTAGTTTTAGAAAATGAATGCTTAGTTTCTTGTACTCCTATGGGAGTTATGGAATTACTTGATATGTATAACGTTAGCTTAAAAGGGAAAAACGCCTGCATTGTAGGACGCAGCAACTTAGTTGGAAAACCATTAATACAACTTCTTTTAGCACGTGATGCAACGGTTAGTATATGTCATTCTAAGAGCGTTGATATAAAAAGTTATACAAAAATGGCTGACGTCTTAATAGTTGCAGCAGGCCATCCTAATCTTATAACAAAAGATATGGTAAAAGAAGGTGCCGTTGTAATAGATGTTGGGATAAATAAAGAAAATGATTCCTTAGTAGGAGATGTTTCATTTGATGAAGTAAGTAAAAAGGCTTCTTTAATAACGCCTGTTCCAGGTGGAGTTGGTCCAATGACAATAGCGTCCTTACTAAAAAACGTGGTTAAAGCTTATAAATTTCAAAATGGCAAATAAAGTAACAGCATTAGATGACGTTTTTATAAATAATTTACCAACGCTTGATTTACATGGTGAAACAAGAGATTCATCAAGAGTATTAGTAAAAGAATTTATAGAAGATAATTACGTTTTAAGAAACAAAAAAGTTTTAATAATACACGGAGTAGGAAAAGGCATAGTAAAGGATGAAACATACAAGGTATTAAAGCAAGATAAAAGGGTGTTAGAGTATCATGCTAATCATTATAATATGGGGTGTACACTTGTATATATAAAAGAAAAACCTAAGAATAATTAGGTTTTTTATAATTAGAAAATAAAGAAGGACAATGTCATATTGACACATTATTAAAAATAAGTATAATACTGTGACAAAAAGGGGAATCTTTATTGTTACCATAAAAAATTAACAGTAAATTTATAGATGAAGAATTAGATAACAATAAAACTAATTAAAATATTATTCTTCTTTTAGAGGTGATAAAATGAATGAATCTTTAGAAGATTTGTATGTAAAAAAGAGCTTATTAAAGCATTATGAAAGTAAAAGCTTTTTTAGTAAAAAAGAAATAAAAGATATAATAAATAAAATAATAGAGTTTAGAAGTTTGCAGGATTATGTCACTGAAATTGAAGTTGGGAATAATACTTTGGATTTAAATAAAGACTTTAATAGTGAACAACCTGCTGGGTATTATGATAGATTAAATAAAAAGGTAGGAATTAATTTTACTAAAATGTCAGATGATTGGGAACAAAGTAATGTTATGGTTATGGTATCTATTTTTCATGAGTTAGAACACGTAGAACAATTTAAGTTGTGTGAAAATGAAGAAGAACTAACAAATGATGAATTAAAGTTGAAAAAACGGATTTTAATGTTATCACTTGGCTATTCGGTTTATGCATCAAAGTATAAGGATTTTGACTTAAATAATTTAACTAAGAAAGATATAGATGAGATTTGTAAAATTAACAAACTAAGAGTACTAATGGAAAATTTATATGAAAAAATGTATGTTTTTTTGCCTTCTGAAAGGATGGCTAACATAACTTCATATAAGAAATTATTAGAAATAATAGAGGATATGAAATTATCGAATGATTGTGTTGTAGATTCAATAAAATTAATTTATGAACATGAAAAAGTCCGTGGGTTTCATTTTGAGGAAAATAATTTAATATCGCCAACAAGTTACGTTTGTATGAAGTGTTTAGATGAACTAATTAAAGATGAAGAAAGAAAACAAAAAATATCAGATGATATATTGTTAGATCTAAAAGAATATACCAAACAATTTGACATTGAAAAAAGAATGTATTATGGTCTTAGCATAAGTAGTGATGAGTATGTTAATCAGTATTTAAAATCAATTTCATTTTATACAGATGAAAAAGCTTCTTTAGAAAGATCAAGTGGTCTTACTAAAAAAATGTGAAAAAGTTCAAATTAAGTCATTTTTTCTTTTTAAAATAGTGTTGTAATTATGGTGAGGCATATGATTAGTGTTAAAATGTGAAAAATATTGACATTTAACTAAATAATTGTTAATATATGAGCATTCAAACAAAGGGGGAAATTTTATTATGACAAAAGAGGAGTTCAGAAAATTAGCGTACCAAAAAAAGAATAAAATAATAAAACAGCATAATAAGGAAATCCGTGGAAGAGTTATAGGATGGAATATAGTAGGAGCTATGAGTTTAATGTCTTCAGGTTATAATCTATTAGATGTATGTAAAACTGCTATGAACTATGATCAGTCTAAAAGATTTTTTCTTTATGCATATATTGGATTTTGTGTTGCACAGTTGGGATTTTCCTATTATAGTTTTTTAAAGGCAAGGGAAGAGAAACAAAGTTATAAAAGTTATATTGATTATGACATCTTCAAAGAAGATAACTATGATTTAGAAAGCAAAAAATCAGATGATAATAGTTTTACTAAAAAAATGTAAATAAGGCTTAAATTAAGTCTTTTTTTCTTTTTTAAATAGTATTATAATTATGGTGAGGTATATGATTAATGTCAAAACGTGAAAAAATGTTGACATTTGACTAAAAAAGTGCTAGTATATAGGGCATTCAAACAAAAGGGGGAGTTTTGATGGAAACTAATAGAGGATTAACTATTAAGGATATTTTAATAAGATTAATACTTATAATAATCTTTATATTCTTACTTATTTGGCTTTTTCCAATGCCAGATTTAAAACCACTTAATAACCAAATTTTTGCGGATAACATTGATAGAATGAAGGATGTTGCAAAATCTTACTACACTTTAGAAAGATTACCTAAGAATATCAATGATTCTAAAAAAATGACGTTACGTGAAATGATTGATAATCATTTAATATTAGATTTAATTGATTCAAATGGAAAAACTTGTAGCAGGGATGATTCTTACGTTGAAATTACTAAGTTAGAAAATGAATACATTATAAAGGTAAATTTATCTTGTACTGATAAACAAGATTATATAATTGAACATTATGGATGTTATGACATTTGTAGTGATAAGTGTAAGATGCTAGAAACTACGGCTAAATCAGGTTATGCTGGTGATATAAAGAAAACTTCTAAGAAGAAAACAACTTATACTGGAAAAATAACTACTAAAAGAACTGATAAAATATACGAATATCAATTTGTTAAGAATGAGTGTACTGAAAAATTTGATAAATATGTATGTCAATCAGGATACTATTTAGCAGGGGATACTTGTGTTAAGAATGGTTCTAAAGTAGTTAGGGTAGATGCTAAGAAGCATATTGCTAACGTAACTTCTACTGATACTAAGGCTGCAAAAGCAGTTACTGATAGTTCAACTAAGTTAGAAGATGCAAGTTGTAGAAATGAATATTTAACTTCTACAATAAATGCAGGTTATAAAAAGACAACTTATACTGCTGAAAAAAGAACTGTAACAGAAACTATAACTGCTAATAAAACATATTCATATGATGTTAAAGCTGCTATAGAAACAACTAAGAAAACTGAGTCAAGTTACAAAGTAGTTCAAAACTATGATGTTATAACAGCAGATAAATATTCTACTGGAACAAAATGGGAATATGTTTCAACAATAGTTGATAGAAACCCAGGATTAGCATATGTAAATGATAATGAGAAAGTAATTTTAGTAGACCAATGGCAAGAATTATATTGCCCAGGAGCTACTGCTTGTGATGTAACTGTTACATATTACAAGTACTATAAATATAATAAAGTATCTACAGGTTATAGTTATTCTTGTGATGCTTACCCAGGATATACGTTATATGATGGAAACAAATGTAGAAAGCAATCTGGAACTTCATCTAAATATTGTCCAAGTGGATATAGTGATACTGGTTCTGGATGTGTTAAATATGAAACTTCATTAAGTTGTTCTAAGTATGGTTCATCTTATGAGTTAAATAAATCTAATAAAACTTGTGTAAAGACAAATACATCTTATAGTTGTCCTTCTGGATCAACTAAAACAAGTGATCCTAAGTATTGTAATAGAACTAAGACAACATATGTTTGTCCAGCAGGAACAGAATCTATTGGAGATAATAAGTGTGTAAAATATCATGACTATTATTGCCCATCAAATACTTCTTCAAAAACTTATACTTTAAATGGTACAAAGTGTACTGTTAAAACTAGGGTTAAAGTATGTTCTTGTCCAGCAGGAACTGTACAAACGGAAGATAAATTACATTGTGCAAAAACAAGTACTGTTACTAAGTATACATGTAGAGATTATCCAGGATATACTTTAAATGGTAATAAATGTACAAAAACAACAACTACACAAAAAGTTACATATTCATGTGATAGTGGATATAACTTAGACGGTACAACGTGCTTTAAAACCGTTAGTACAAGTGATAGTAAAAAGGCCGAAAAAACTTATAAAACAGTTTGTGACCAAAAATATAAGTGGTCTACTAAAACATCTATCGAAGGATGGCAATATACTGGTAATAAAAGATTACTTAATTAATTAAAAAGGGGTGGAAGACTTAAATAAGTCTTCTTTTTTTGGTATAATTGTTTTAGAGGTGATGATATGTATATTAATGTTTTAATTGAAACAAAAGTAAGTAAAAATGATATGACTTTTACATATCATGTGCCAGATAATTTAGGTCATGATCTTATTGGGAAAAGGGTTTTAGTTCCTTTTAATAATAGAATTATAGAGGGCTTTGTAATATCTTATTGTGATAAACCAGAAAAATATGAGGTGAAAGACATAATAAGTGTAATAGATAAAGAAGTTGTGCTTAATGAAGAGTTGTTAAAACTTGGTAAGTTTATGAGTGAAAAATATTTATGTCCTTTAATATATGCATATCAGGCAATGCTTCCAAAGGCACTAAAGGCATCTCATAAGTCTAAGAAAACTTATTTAACTAAAACTTATGTAAAATTAAATGAAAATTATGATGATAGTGATATAAAAATAAAAGCACAAAAGGATATTATAGACTTACTTAAAAATAATTCTGAGGTTTTAAAAAGTGAAATTAAAAGTAAATCTTCACTAAAGAAACTAATAGATAAAAAAATAGTTATAGAGTATGATAAAGAAGTATATAGAGAAGTAAAAACAAATTTAGATGAAAGAAAAATAACGCTAACTAAAAAGCAAGAAGAAACATCTAAAAAATTAAAATCCTATTTAAATAAATCTTCTATAAATCTTTTATATGGAGTAACGGGATCAGGTAAGACAGAGGTTTATATAGACGTTGTAAAAGATGTTATAAAAAACGGTAAAGATGCAATTATACTTGTTCCAGAAATAAGTCTAACTCCTCAGATAACAGCTAGATTTAAAGGCATTTTTAAAGATAATATTGCTATTCTTCATTCTTCTTTATCAGATGGTGAAAGGTTTGATGAAATAAGAAAGATAAGAAAAGGATTAGTTCACGTTGTAATAGGGGCAAGGTCTGCTATTTTTGCACCTCTTAAAAACATTGGAATAATAATTATAGATGAAGAACATTCAGAAAGCTATAAACAGGAAAATAATCCAAGGTATAACACTCTTGATATAGCACGAGAAAGATCGGTTACTCATAAGTGTCCTATAGTACTCGGCAGTGCAACACCAACCATAGAAAGTTATGCAAGAGCTAAAAGAGGATATTATAATCTTTTGGAAATGGAAGAAAGAGTAAATAAAAAACCTCTTCCGAAAGTTACCATAGTAGATATGAAAAACGAAATAAGAAAGGGTAACATGATCTTTTCTGATTTACTAAAGGATGAAATAGAAAAAAGATTAGAAAGAAAAGAACAGGTTATGCTCTTATTAAATAGAAGGGGCTATTCAACTTATTTATCATGTAAATCTTGTGGATACACATTTAAATGTCCTAACTGTGATATAACGCTTACTTATCATAAAACTTCTGGTATGTTAAGATGCCATTACTGTGGTTATGCCGAAAATAAATTAGATGTTTGTCCATCTTGTAAAGAACGTGATATAACAAGTATGGGACTTGGTACTGAAAGATTAGAAGAAGAAATAAAACGAATATTTCCTCTTTCTAAGATACTTAGAATGGATGCTGATACAACAACTACTAAAGGTTCTCATAATAGAATAATAGAAGAATTTAATAGTGGTAATTATAATATTTTAGTTGGAACACAAATGATTTCTAAGGGACTTAACTTTCCTTGTGTAACGCTTGTTGGTGTAATAAATGCTGATTCATCTTTAAACATTCCAAACTATAGAAGTAGTGAGGTAACTTTTAGTTTGCTAGATCAAGTAATTGGAAGAGCAGGCAGAGGAGAAAAAGAAGGGTGTGCTATAGTACAAACCTTTAATCCGGATCATTACAGCATTTTGTGTGCACAAAACCATGATTATAAATCATTTTATGAAAAGGAAATGAAGGTTAGAAAAAACTTAAGTTATCCGCCGTATTGTTTTTTAACGTTAATTAAAATATCTTCAAAAGACTTTAAATACGGAATAGAAGAAGCTAAGAAAATAAGTTTATTTTTAAGAAGAAATTTAAGTTTTAATACAACTGTTTTAGGTCCTTCTATGGCAAACGTATTAAGGATAAATAATACTTATAATTTTCAGGTTATTTTAAAGTATAAAAAGGATGAAAACTTATATACTGCATTAAAAGAAATGCTAAAAATTTATGAAGGAAATAGTAAAATTAAAGTGGAATTAGACTTTAATCCAATTAATTTATAAAAGGAGAAAAATTATGGATAAAACAAAAAACATTATAAATTATTATCTATATGTAAATAAGTTAAAGTATAAATTAAGAGAAGGTTTTGTTCAAATAGGAATAACTAAAGATAGATTAGAATCAGTTGCAGAGCATATTTATGGATGCCTTATGTTATCTATTGCAATAGATAGTGAATATGATTTAAATATCGATATGTACAAGGTTTTAAAGATGCTTACAATTCATGAATTAGATGAGGTTTTAAAACCAGACTTTACCATAAGATCAGGTATTACAAAGGAAGAAAAAGAAAAAATTGGAAAAGAAAGCGTTGATACCGTATTAAACTCTTTATCTTCTAAAGAAGAATTGTCAAATATAATAGATGAGTTTAATGAATGCAAAACAAAGGAAGCTAAGTTTTGCTATCTAGTAGATAAGTTAGAGTGTGATATGCAAGCTAAAGTCTATGATTTAGAAGGATATTTTTCATTAGAAAAAGCAAGGGAAGATTTACCATTTTATGGTGATAGAGCAAAGGAAATAGAAGAAAATGCTTCTTCAGCTAGTGATTTTTGGATCTTATATGATAGACCAAAATTTAAAGAAAATGAAATATTTGAAAAGTTAAGCAGAGAGCTATCAGAAATAAAGGAGTTAAAATGAAAAAAGTATTTAACAAGTTAGTTAGGGATAAGATTCCAGAGATAATAGAAGAAAATGACGAATATAGTTTGACTAGAACTTTAAATGATAAAGAATATGAAAAGGCTTTATATGATAAATTATTAGAAGAAGCTAATGAAGTTATAAACGCTAATAAAAAAGAAGAAACAGAAGAAGAACTTGCAGATCTTTTAGAAGTAGTGCGAGCAATAGCTGATTTTAAAAACATTGATGTAAGTGATGTAGAAAAATTAAGAATAAGTAAGAAAAAGAAACGTGGGGGTTTTTATAAAAGAATTTACTTAGAGTCTACTTGTGATCAAAATTATATAGATGAAAACAAGGGATGTCTTTTATGCGTTAATAATAGTTGTAAGGTGCCTACTTCTGAAAAAATGCATGATGAATATGGTAAGCCAGCTGGTTATTATTGTGTAGGATTTAAAAATTGTTATGTTAAAAAATTTTCTAAAAAGTAAGTCAAGATTAATTTCTTGACTTTTAAAGTGTTTTAAGTATAATACTACAGACATTATGCTTTAAGGAGTGAATATTATGGGAAAGATTTATATAAATAAAGATTTATGTGCTAAGTGTAAGGGATCATGTTGTAAGGTTTCTGGTTGTATGTACATGCCTAGTGACTTTAAAAAGATGAAATATATAACTATAAAAAAAGAATTATTAAAAGGAAATATTTCAATAGATGCTTTTCCCGTTAAAAACTTAAGCTTTAATAAAGATGCTTGGACTCTTATTTTGTTTTTAAGGGCAAGAAACAAAGATAAGGACGTAGTTGATTTATTTACCAGTGGTGGACCTTGCAAAATGCTTGGTGAAAATGGATGTTTTTATGATGAAGATGAAAGGCCATCTTGTGGATTAATGGTTAAGCCTACCTTTGTTAATGGGCCTTGTCCTAAAACTTTTGACGATGATGAGTTTATGAGAAGTTGGCTTAAGCATCAAAGTTTGTTGGAATTATTTATTAAAGAGTATACGGGAAAAGAGTTTTTCGATTATGTTTATGATTTATTAATCCAAAAATCAAATTCAATTGTTAGTAAGATAGAAAATAATGAGTCTTTAACACCATCTGAGGTAACTAATTATGAGAGATTTAAACAGATAGTAAATAGTCCTTTTTATACGTCTTCAGAAGTAAAAGAAAAAAACGGTTTTACTATATAATTTTAAGTATTAAAAAAATGATAATTTTATCATTTTTTCTTTATAAAATATAAAAAAACACCTTGTATCATATAATAATTGTGTGTTATAATATATACGGCTTTTCGAACAAGGAAAGGAAATACGCACAAGTTTGGATTTATGTTTCGAGTGTCCGAAGAGGATGAAATATAAAGATGAAGAACTTGGAGGTTAAAACGAAGGAGGAAAAAGAAATGCCAGTTGTATCAATGAGTTACTTGCTAGAAGCAGGTGTACATTTTGGACATCAAACAAAAAGATGGAATCCAAAAATGAAAGAATATATCTTTACTTCAAGAGATGATATTTATATTATCGACTTACAAAAGACAGTAAAGAAAATTGAAGAAGCATATGCTGCTTTAAAAGAAATCGCATCAAATGGTGGAAAGGTTATCTTCGTAGGAACTAAAAAACAAGCTCAAGAAGCTACTTTAGAAGAAGCTAAGAGATCAGATAGTTACTATGTTTCAAAACGTTGGTTAGGTGGAACTTTAACTAACTTTAGAACAATAAGAAGAAGAATTAACCGTTTAGATCAAATTGAAAAAATGGAAAAAGATGGTACATTTGATAAGTTACCTAAAAAAGAAGTAGTTAAGATTCGTAAAGAATATGAAAAATTAAATTCTTATTTCTGCGGACTTAGAGAAATGAAGAAATTACCACAAGCTATGATTATTGTTGATCCTAAAAAGGAAATTAACGCAATAAACGAAGCACACAAGTTAAACATTCCAGTATTTGGTATCGTAGATACTAACTGTGATCCAGATTTAGTAGACTATGTTATTCCTGGTAATGATGATGCTATTCGTGCTGTTAAAATCGTACTTGGTGTTTTAAATAACGCTATCTGTGAAGCTACAGGAAAACCTATGGAAGAATATGTAACTGAAGAAGATAGAGTAAAAGCTTCTGCTAAAGAAGTTGCAAGTGACGTTAAAGAATTAGCTAAAGACGTTAAAAAAGTTGCTGTAAAAAAAGTAAAGGAAACTGTTGCTAAAGCTGAACCAAAAGTAGAAGAAATAAAAGAAACTGCTAAAAAAAAGGTAGAAGAAGTTAAAGAAGAAGTAACTGATTTAGCAAAGAAGACAGTTGCTGAATTAAAGAAATTAGCTAAGGAAAACGGTATTGAAGGATATTCAAAATTAAAGAAAGATGAATTAGTTAAAGCTTTAAGAAAGTAATTATTAAAACAAAGATGATTTTATAAATCATCTTTAATTATAAAAAGGAGAATGGAAAAATGAATGCAAAGTTAATCAAAGAATTAAGAGACATTTCTGGAGCTGGAATGATGGATTGTAAAAAAGCTTTAGAAGAAAACGATAATGATATTAAAAAAGCAACTGAATGGTTAAGAGAAAAGGGAATTGCAAAAGCTGCTAAAAAGGCTGGAAGAATTGCTGCTGAAGGATTATCTACTGTTATAACTGAAGGTAATAAAGCAGTTATCCTTGAAATTAACTGTGAAACAGATTTTGTTGCTAAAAATGAAAAGTTCCAAAACTTTGTAAATGAAGTTGCAAGAACAATATTAAACAGCAATGCAAAAACTAATGAAGAAGCATTAGCACTTCCTTGTGAAGATGGCACTTTAAATGATGCTGTTACAAATATGACTGCAACAATTGGAGAAAAGATTTCATTTAGAAGATTTACTTTATTAGAAAAAAGTGATGATCAAAACTTTGGAGCATACATCCATATGGGTGGTAAGATTTCTGTTTTAACATTACTTGACGGAGCAAACGAAGAAGTAGCTAAAGACGTTTCTATGCACGCTGCTGCAATGCGCCCTGAATATGTTAAGAAAGAACAAGTTCCAGAAGAACAAGTTGAACATGAAAAGAAAATTTTAACTGAACAAGCTATCGCTGAAGGAAAACCAGCTAATATTGCTGAGAAGATGGTAATGGGAAGAATTAACAAATTCTATAAAGAAATTTGTTTGGAAGAACAAGAGTTTGTTAAGGACAACTCAGTTTCTGTTGCTAAATACGTAAGCAATAATGGTGGTAAAATTGTTGACGTTATAAGATATGAAGTTGGTGAAGGACTTGAAAAACGTCAAGAAAACTTTGCTGAAGAAGTAGCTGCTCAAATGAATGGTGAATAATCATGAAAAAGTTAGTGGCATTAGTCCTAACTTTTTTGTTAATATTAACGGGGTGTAGTACTGTTTCTGTAACAAAGGTTAAGGATGATACTAAAACTGATGCTATAAGATTTCATTTAGAATATAGTAAGGTAAAAAAAGATAATGTTTATAAGTATTCTACGTATTCTAACGTAATAAATACTTTAGAAAATAAAACGGGAATTATTTATTTAGGATTTCCTAGTTGTGCTTTATGTAAAGAAATTACTCCTATTTTAAATGACGTAGCAAAAGAAAAAGGAATTAAAGAGATCCTTTATTATAACTTTAAAGATATGAGGGATAATAATACTACGGAATATCAGGAGTTAGCAGATAAATTATCAGATTATATTAAAACTGATGATGAAGGAAATAAGAGGATTCAAGCTCCTACTGTTATATTTGTTAACAAAGGAGATGTAGTAGCAGTATATATTGGTACTATTAATTCTGACTCGGAAGAAATTATGACTGATGAAGAAAAAAATACGCTAAAGCAAAACTTTGAAAGCTTAGTAGATAAAATGATTACGTTTGAAACTACAACTAGTAGTGAAAGTGCAGAATAAATAACTAAAAGACTTGTCATAAAGTCTTTTTTTATTATATAATATATTTATATGAAAGAGGGATATGATGACAGACGAGATTTTATTAGAAACAGAAGACAAGATGCAAAAAGCTATTGAAGTGATGGAAAATAGATTTTTAAACGTTCGTGCAGGACGTGCTAATCCAAGAATATTAGACAAGGTAATGCCTGAGTATTATGGCACTCCAACACCTTTAATACAGTTAGCTAATATATCAGTTCCAGAAGCTAGAAAAATAGTTATTAAACCATTTGATAGAAACTCAATTGGTGCAATAGAAAAGGCTATTTTTGAAGCAGATTTAGGACTTACTCCAAATAATAATGGGGAAACAGTTATGCTTATAATTCCAGAACTTACTGAGGAAAGAAGAAAAGAGTATGTAAAAGAAGCTAAAACTATCGCAGAAGAAGGTAAAGTTGCTTTAAGAAACATAAGACAAGAAGCTAATAGCAGCATCAAAAAAATAGAAGAACTTCCAGAAGATGAAGGGAAAAGAGCTCAAGAAGAAGTTCAAGATTTAATTAATAAGTATAATAAAGTAGTAGATGAAAAATTAAAGGCAAAAGAAGAAGAATTAATGAGCATCTAACAATAACACTTAAGTTATTGTTTTTTTCTTTAATTGCTTGTATAATGTAAGTAGACTAGGAGATAGATGATATGAAAAAGGATAAGAAGAATTTATTTATATTAATAATTGTAATAATATGTGTTATAGTTTTAAGTTATTTACTATTCTTTTCTGGCATAACAAATAAACTTAAGGCTAGTGTAAATGGTCTTAGTGCAAGTATTAATGAAAATGCAAACCAAGGTGATTTACCAATTATAAATAATGTTATAAATTCAAGTGGTGAAGTATTAGTTAATACTGATGTTGCCATAATAATAAATGCTTCAAGTATTTATAACATAACTAAAGTGGAATATTCATTTGATTTAAAAAATTGGAAGAAAATAGATGGTAGTTATAACACAAAAAATGTAAATGTTAAATTAGTATTTAAAGATGATATGGATAAAATATTATACATAAAAGCAACTAATGAAAAAGGATATCAAAGCTATGCATATAAGACTGCTATAAAAATTGATAAAACAGCTCCTAAAATAATCATTGGTAAATATAAAAATGATACTACTATTAAAGCAAGTGATTTAAATAAAGTATCATCTATTCAGTATTCTTCTGATAAATTAAACTGGGAAGATATTAATGTATCCGGCGGAGAAGTTACAATAACTAAAACTTTTGATAAAGGAACATATTTAAGAGCCGTAGATAGTGTTGGTAACATAAGTAAAATAAAAGAAGTTAAGTAACTTGCTTAACTTTTTATTTTGTGTTAAAATATTTTTTAGAAAAAGCAATGAAAAAGAGTAGTAATAAGTAAAAAGCTAATAGAGAGTTAGTGGTTGGTGGAAACTAATAGTAATAACTTATGAATTCGCTTTGGAGCTGGATAACCATAAAGTTATCACGTATATCTTACGTTACAAGAAATTAAGTGCATAGTAAATCTATGAAACAAGGTGGTACCACGGATAAGTTTATTCGCCCTTGTCTCATGGATTTTTTTATATTTAAGGAGGAATAAAAAAATGAAGGATAAAGTAAATGTTATAAAAAAAGAATATGAAGAAAAAAAATCTAGTATTACTTCGATTAAAACATTAAATGATGTAAGGGTAGAATACTTAGGAAAACAAGGTAAGATAACCGAACTTTCTAAAATGATGAAAGATGTTCCAAATGATCAAAAAAAGGAATTTGGAATGCTTGTTAATGAAGTAAGAAGCTTTGTTACTGAAAGCTTAGATGAAATAAAAGAAAAGTTAGAAAAAGAAGCTTTAAATAAAAAATTGGAAAGTGAAAAAATAGATATTACACTTCCTGGAACTAAAGTTCCTAGTGGATCAGCTAATATTCTAGAAAGAATAATAGAAGAAGTAGAAGACTTACTTATGAGTATGGGATATGATGTTGTAGATGGTCCTGAAATAGAAGAAGATCACTATAACTTTGAACTTTTAAACATTCCTAAAAATCATCCGGCACGTGATGCTCAAGATACTTTTTACGTTGAAGATGATAAGCTGCTTTTAAGAAGCCAAACATCTCCTGTACAAGCTCGCGTTATGCTTGCTAACAAGGGAGAAAAACCAATTAGAATGATATGTCCTGGTAAAACATATAGAAGAGATGATGATGATGCAACTCATTCACATCAATTTATGCAAATAGAGGGGCTTTTAATAGATGAAAAGGTAAGTTTATCAGACCTTAAGGGAACATTTGATGTTATTGCTAAGAAACTATTTGGAGAGGATTGCAAAACTCGCTTTAGACCTAGTTATTATCCGTTTACAGAGCCTTCTGTTGAAACTGATATTTCTTGCTTTAATTGTCACGGAAAAGGTTGTTCTATATGTAAAAACACAGGTTGGATAACTGTTGCTGGAGCAGGTATGGTAAATCCTAAAGTGTTAGAAGATTGCGGATATGATCCTAAAAAATGGCAAGGATTTGCATTTGGATTTGGAGCAGAGCGTCTTGCAATGTTAAAATACGGAATAAATGATATTAGAGCATTTTACAACACTGATTTAAGAGAACTTAAAAATTTTGATAGAAGGACTGGTGAATAAATATGATAAGTATGAACTGGGTTTCGGATTACGTTGATATAGCTGGTGAAGATTTAAAGGAATTGGCCGTTAAAATAACTAAATCTGGCGTAAACGTTGAAAAAGTTATTACAAATAAAATTGATAACTTAGTGGTAGGCCAAATAAAAAAAGTAACTAAACATCCTGATAGTGACCACTTAAATTTATGTATGGTAGATACTGGAAATGACGTAGTACAAATAGTATGTGGTGCAAGTAACGTAAAAGAAGGATTAAAGGTAATAGTTGCACTTCCAGGTGCAGTTTTACCAGGTAATTTTGAAATAAAAAAAGGAAAAATAAGAGGCGAAGAATCAAACGGCATGATATGTGCATTATTTGAGCTAGGCCTAGAAGAAAAAACAGAAGAAACTTATGCTAAGGGAATTACTGAATTAGCAAGTGATGCAGAAGTTGGAACAGATCCACTAGCATACTTAGGGTTAGATGATACGGTATATGAACTTGATATTCATAAGCACCGTAATAATGACTGTTTCTATCACATTGGTTTTGCCTATATCGTTGCATCAGTTTTAAATAAAAAGGTAACACTTCCATCTATAGAGTTACATGAAATAAAAGAAGATGTTAACGATTACTTTAAGCTAGATGTAAAAACAGATGCTTGCCCTTATTACACTGCTAAAATGGTAAGAGGTGTAAAAATAGGTGAGTCACCAGATTTCATTAAGAAAAGACTAATTTCTGCAGGAATGAGACCTATAAATAACGTTGTTGATATATCTAATTACGTAATGCTTGAATACGGACAACCTCTTCACTTTTTCGATAAAGATAAATTAGGTAATAAAATACTTGTTAGAATGGCTAATGATAACGAACCGATAAAGACACTTGATGGAAAAGAGAGGGTTTTGACTTCTAACGATATTGTTATAACAGATGGAGTAAAACCAGTTGCAATCGCAGGTGTTATGGGAGCTGAAAACACTGATGTTGATGATAACACTAAAAATATTTTAATAGAAAGCGCAATATTTGATGCTTACAAAATAAGAAATACTTCAGGTAAACTAAACTTAAGAAGTGAAGCATCGATAAGATATGGTAAAGGTTTAAATTATGAATATACACTTGACGCCATAAATAGAGCTTGCTCATTGCTTGAAAAATATGCTTCTGGTGAAGTATTAAGCGGAATAGTTATGCATGATAAAGTAGATAAAACACCTAAAATAGTAGAGTTTGAAAGCAATGAAATAAACGATATCTTAGGAATAAAAGTTTCTGATAGTGATATGGAAAAAGAACTTGATAGATTAGGTTTTACATATGAATATAAAGATGGAAAGTTTAAATGTACTATTCCTCCAAGAAGACTAGATGTTGATCCAAGGGTAAATGATATTGCAGAAGAAATAGGTAAATTATACGGATATCATAACTTAGTTTCAACACTACCAAATTGCAAGACAAAACAAGGAAAATATGTTGGTGATGTGTTAATTAGAAAAACTATTTCTAAAAGACTTAGAGCACTTGGCCTTAATGAAGTTAAAACATACACTTTAACATCAGAAGAAATGGCTAAAAAGTTTAAATATGAAGATAAGGAAAACAAATATTTACCAAACCCAATGAGTAGTGATAAATCCGTTATTAGAACAAGTATTCTTCCATCACTTATGAATACTTATGCTTATAATAAAAAGCGTCACGTAGATGACATTAACATTTATGAAATTGCTAAAACTTATGATGTAAATTATGAAGAAGATACAAAAATCGCAATGCTAATGAGTGGTTGTTATGTACAAAATAGTTGGAATAACAATAACGTAAAGGCCAATTTCTATTTAGTAAAGGGTATTATAGAAAACCTTTTAGATTTTCTAGGCTTTAAAAATAGATATAGCTATGAAGTATTAGAAAATGATGACTTCCATCCAGGCATGAGCGCTAAAGTATTAATAGATAGAGAAGTAGTCGGTGTATTTGGAAGAGTTCATCCAATGACAAATAAAGATGAAATATATGTATGTGAACTTTCTATGACTAAATTAATGAAACCGGTTAAACCACTCAAGTTTAAGGAAGCTCCTAAATATCCAGAGGTTGTAAAAGACGTAGCATTTATTGTTAATAAGGATATTACTTGTGAAATGATAGAAAAAGTCATTAAAAAAGCTGGCGGAAGACTTCTTAAAGACATAAAGGTATTTGATGTTTATACTGGTGATAAAGTAGGAGAAGATGAAAAACAAATAGCATATTCATTAACGTTTAACGCAGAAGATAGAACTTTAACAGAAGAAGAAGTAATGCAAAAATTTAATGAAATAATAAAAAAAGTTACTGAAACAGTTCCAGCAACTTTAAGAGATAACTAATTTAACTGAGCTTTTAGAATTTCTAAAAGTTCTTTTTTTAATTCGTCTTTAGCATTTTTCCATATTAGTTCCATAAATACTCCAAGACCAGGCAACGCCTCTTCTAATCCTTCTTTAATAGTATCATTTATGGATTCTTCTATTTCGCTTTCGTTATCTCCTTTAAAATTATCTATAATGTATTTTCTTATGCTTACGTCTTTCATGTGAACCATCCTTTCAGTTTAGTTTTAGCATATGCTTTACATTTTATACATCATTTTATTGATAAAGTTTAATTAAAATTATATAATTAAGTAAAATAAAGGAGGAATTAAAAATGAATGAAAGTTATTATGCAGGTACTTCATATGGAGTATCAACTACATCAGGATTAACTGGTGCACTTGCAGCGATGGGATTATTTTTTTGGGTTTTGTCTATGGCACTAAGTGTTTTGATGATTATATCATTATGGAAAATATTTAAGAAGGCCGGAAAACCAGGTTGGGCATCCATAATTCCAATATATAACATATATATTATGTGTGAGATAGCAGAAAAAGAGTGGTGGTATGTTTTATTATCATGTGTTCCATTTGCAAATATATATGCAATGATAGTTTTATATAATGGTATGGCAAAGAGATTTGGAAAAAGCGGAGGATTTGTTGCTGGTATGATCTTGTTGCCGATAATATTTTTCCCAATGCTAGCGTTTGGAAAGGATGCGGCTATAGTTAACAATCAATCAAATACTTCAAATGAAAATAATATGGCAGATAATACGTTAGGTGCGAATGCTGCTGCAGTACCTAATATGAATGGACAGACTATGACGTCAAACGAAATGGTTACACCAAATAATCCGGTTATGAGTAACCCAGTAGGTAACGTACCTTTTGGCAACACTAGCGTGGAATCAGGTTTAAATTCACAAAATAATGAAAGTGTTCAAAATAATCATAATATTTCTGCAATTGATGGATCTGTTATGCCTAAATCAAATGATAATGTAGCTCCAACGTTTGATAACGTAGCACATGATAATGTTCAAACGCCTGTTATGCCAAATACTATGGAGGCAGCACAAAATGTAAATGTAGGGCAGAATATAGGGCAATCTTTAGAAAACGTTCAAAATAATACGGTTATGAATGAACCTGTTATGCCTAAATCAAATGATAATGTGACATCTCCAACGTTTAATAACGTAGCGCAAGATAATGTTCAAACGCCTGTTATGCCAAATACTATGAATGCAGCACAAAATGTAAATGTAGAGCAGAATATAAGGCAATCTTTAGAAAACGTTCAAAATAATACGGTTATGAATGAACCTGTTATGCCTCAGCCAACTGATAATGTGGTTCCATCATTTGATAACGCGAATAATAACGCAAACCAAAGTATAAATGAAGAAGTTTCATCTAACGCAGAAAATACTATGAATATGTCGCCTTCTAATCAAGAAGAAATGTTAGATATTAATGACGAATCAGATGCAGCATTAGAAAATAATATAGATACTTCAAAACATACTTCATTATGGTCTAATAACAATCAAAATAATGGACAAATGTAAAAGAGCAAACAAGCTCTTTTTTCTTTTTCTAACCTTAATAAATTTCAATTTAACACTATTCATGATATAATGTACTTATAGGAGAATTGATATGAAAAAGGTAATATTAGTAGACGGAAATAATTTGTTATTTAGAAGCTATTACGCCACGGCATACCAAGGAAACTTTATGAAAAATTCTAAAGGTTTTCCGACTAATGCGCTATATGGCTTTGTTAATATGATAAATAAAATAATAAATGATGAAAAACCAGAATATATGCTTGTTGCATTTGATAAAGGAAAAACGTTTAGACATGATAAATATGAGGATTATAAAGCTGGAAGAATAGAGATGCCAAACGAATTAAAACAGCAGTTTCCAGTTGCAAAAGAAATACTTACAAATTTAGGTATTAAATGGTTTGAAATAGATAACTATGAAGCAGACGATATTGTAGGTACATTATCTAAAATGATAGACGATTGTGATGATTATAGAGGATTAATCGTAAGTAGTGACAAAGACTTGCTTCAACTTATAACTGATAAAGTTATTATGAAAATGCTTAAACCTAAAGACTATGTAATGATGACTAAAGAAACTTTCTTTGACGTATATGGTCTTACACCAGAAAAAATGATTGATATAAAAGCTCTTCAAGGAGATTCATCAGACAACATTCCTGGTGTTAAAGGAGTTGGTGAGAAAACAGCTCTTAAACTTTTGCAGGAATATGGAAGCTTAGAAGCTATTTATGACAATTTGGCATACATAAAAGGAGCTGTTGCAACCAAATTGATAAATGGAAGAGACAAAGCTTTTGAAAGCAAGGATTTGGTTACTATTTACAAAGAAGTTCCACTAGGTTTTGGACTTGAAGATACAAAAATAACAAATGGAAATTTGGAATCCTTAAAGAAAATGTATGAAAATCTTGAGTTTTATTCCTTTCTAAAAAACATGAAAGTTCAAAAAAGTCACGAGAAACTTTTGATAAATGAAATAGAAGATGTAAATGAGTTGGAAAACTTAAAATCTCCAGTTTCATTTTATATAGAAATAGACAAAACAAACTATCATTTAGGACAAATACTTGGAATGTCTGTTTATGATGGTAATACGGTTTATTACATAAAAAAAGATCTTGTAGTAAGTGCAATCAAGAAGATATCAAAAGTAGAAAAATACACATACGATTTAAAGAAACACTACGTTTTACTAAAAAAACTTGGCTATCAAGTGGATAATGTTTCATTTGACCCAATGATTGCGGCTTATCTTCTAAACTATAACGTTAAAGATGACATCGCATATTTGGCAAATCAGTTTGGATATGACATACCATTTTATGAGATTATAAGTAAGACAAAAGTAATTGATGAAAATAAAGTAAAAGAACTTGTGTGTGCAAAAGCAAGGTTTATCTACGAAGTAAAAAACGAGCTTGAAGAAGAGATGAAAAAAGAAGATTGCACATACTTATTTGAAAAAATTGAGATGCCACTTTCAATTGTTTTAGGTGATATGGAATATGTTGGAATAAGAGTAGATAAGTCTGTCCTTAATAGTATGAACACCGAAATTGAAGGAAGAATTAAAGAAATAAGTGAAAAAATATACGAACTTGCAGGTGAAAAGTTTAATATATCATCTCCAAGACAACTAGGTGAAATACTATTTGTTAAACTAGAGATTGGTAAGGGAAAGAAAACAAAAAACGGTTATTCAACCGATAAATCAATTTTGGAAAAATATAGTGATAGACACCCAATTGTTCCTTTAGTGTTAGAACACAGGATGCTAACAAAACTTCAAAGTACTTACACAATTGGTTTGGAAGGAAATATTTTACAAGATGGTAAGATTCATACGATATATACACAAACACTTACAAGAACAGGAAGACTATCATCTGTTGAACCTAATTTACAAAATATTCCTATTAGAACAACTTACGGCAAACTTATAAGAAAAGCATTTGTTCCTGAAGAAAATTCAGTTTTATTATCAAGCGATTATTCACAAATAGAATTACGTGTTTTCGCTCACTTTTCAAAAGTGCCAAACTGGATAGAAGCTTTTAAAAATGATATGGATATTCATACGCGCACCGCGATGGACATTTTTGACGTAGGAAAAGATGAGGTAACTCCTCTTATGAGAAGGCAAGCTAAAGCAGTTAATTTTGGAATTTTATACGGAATTAGTAGTTTCGGACTTGCTGAAGATTTGAAGATATCAGTTAAAGAAGCTAAGGCTTTCATCGATAAATATTTCGAAACTTATAATGGTACTAAACTATATATGGATAGTGTTGTTAAAGATGCTTATGAAAAGGGTTATGTTACAACAATAATGAATAGAAAACGAAGAATTGATGAACTTAATAATACTAATTATATGATAAGACAGCAGGGTGAGAGAATGGCTTTAAACACACCAATTCAAGGCTCTAGTGCCGATATTTTGAAAAAAGCAATGATTGATATTTATAACGAATTTAATGAGAAAAAGCTTAAGAGTAAAATGCTTTTACAGGTGCACGATGAACTTATTTTTAATGTTTTAAAAGATGAAGAAGATGTGGTAAAGGAAATCGTAGACAGATGCATGGATGACGCATATAAATTAGATGTACCACTTAAGGTAGATATTGAAACCGGCGATAATTGGTATGATGCAAAATAAATAAAAAAGGTGGGGTTTAGATGCCTGAATTAGCAGAGGTTGAAACAACTAAAAGAGATTTAAAAAAGATTTTAATAGGTAAAAGAATTTGTAAGGTAGAAGTATTTTTAGATAAAATAGTTTATAATAAAAAAGATGAGTTTATTAAAAGTTCAGAAGGACAAACGGTTTTGGATGTAAAAAGAAGAGGAAAGTGGCTTTTATTTGAACTTGATTCGAATTACATAATAATTCATTTTAGAATGGAAGGAAGATTTTATCTATTACCTCTTAATGAGAAGAGGGATAAACATGATTATGTTATTTTCTATTTTGATGATTTTTCTCTTCACTTTAATGATCCAAGGTTGTTTGGAAAAATGGAAATTATTAAAAAAGATGATTTAGAAAAATTCTTTCTAGATAAAAAATTAGGACTTGAGTATACTGATTCTAATTTAACCCCAGAGTACTTGAAGGGAAAGTTTAAAACCCATCACACTGATATTAAAAAAATGCTTTTAGACCAGAGCTACGTGACTGGGATTGGCAATATTTATGCTGATGAAATATTATTTGCTTCCAAAATTAATCCGAAGAGTTATGCGGATAGACTTACTAAGCCAAAATTAAAGGAAATAATTGATAATACTAAGAAAGTATTTGAACACTCATTAAAATATAAGGGAACTTATCCAAATATAGATGGTAAGAGAGGTACTTTTGAAGAACATCTTATGGTTCATAAAAGACAAGGTGAGAAGTGTTATAATTGTGGTAGCATTATAATAAAGGAAAAGGTTGGTGGCAGAGGAACATATTATTGCTCTAAGTGCCAGAAAAAATATTAATAGTTGATATATATATTAATTAAATATCATTTATAATTTTTTTGCTTTTCTTTGAAAAATCATTTTAAATGAAAGAACATAAGTGTAAAGAAATTTGACATTTCTTGTCGTTTATGCTATAATACTGCTACCAATTGGGTAATATGCATAAATGATGATATTCCAATTAGATGAAGGGGGTTAAATTATGAAAGGATCTTATATTTTTGAATACTTAAATGAAAATGAGTTCAAAAAACTTGAACGTTCTGTTAAGAAGTATAATATGCTTGCTTATAAAAAATTAGTATTCGAATTTTATCCTGAAATGAAGGAAGGAAACTTTTTAGGTAAATTAGTTAGTGTAAATAGTAAAGAAAACACAAAGAATTATGAATTAAAGTTACCAACCGACGACTTATTTATTAGGGTACATGGGGAGATAGTTTTGCATTATTCTGTATGTGAAAATTCTCATACAATAATTCTTGAAACCATTACTCCAGAATCTTTATTATCGGAAGGTCATAGACAAGAACTTCAAGCTTATAAGGGTGTAATGATATCAAAAGCCAACAGAGATAAGGATAAGTTTAAGATTGATTTATTAAATATGTTACAAAACGGCGAGTAATCGTCGTTTTTTTGTTAAAAAAATTAATTTTTTTATCTAATCATATTGATTAACTTAAAAGAATATGATAATATATAAAAGCAATGAGAAAATTATATGGACCCTTAGCTCAGTTGGTTAGAGCATCCGGCTCATAACCGGGCGGTCGTAGGTTCGAGTCCTACAGGGTCCACCACTAAGTGCGGGTATGGCGAAATTGGCAGACGCGCTAGACTTAGGATCTAGTGGAGTAATCCGTGGGGGTTCAAGTCCCTTTACCCGCACCATTAAGAATTAGAACATCAGAGCAATCTGATGTTTTTTTAGTGGTGGAACGAACCTACGACCAATAAAAATTATTAAAATTAATAATTTTCATAAAATTCGACTTTTTTTGCTCTAACCAACTGGTAATATAACACCTAAAAAAAGGAGATTCATTATGAGACAAGAATTTTTTAAAATAATAGAAGAATTTTTAAAACTTAATGAAAGGGGATACGTAGAAAGCATTAGTAAAGAAAAAAACTCTTGCGGTTTAACCTTAGAACATCTACTTGGAAAAGAACCGGATAGTATGTTCTTTCCGGATTATAATGGCGTAGAACTTAAAACCACCACTAGATTTAGCAGATACAATATAAATCTTTTTTCATTAACTTTTGACGGCCCTAGTTTATTTGAGAGTAACTATATGCTGGAAACGTATGGAAAAATAGATAATTTATTACCTCAAAAAAAGACTTTATATGCAAATTTAAAATTAAACCAAAAAGTACTCGTTAATGAAAAATATTATTTTGAATTAAAAATTGACTATGAAGGTGAAAAAATTTTTATAAAAATATATGACATAAACATGAACTTCATAGAAGATAGGTGTTTTATCTATTTTAATACCATAAAGAGCCGCGCACAAGTGAAACTAGACAGGCTAGCACTTATATATGCAAGTAAAAAGAAAACCGAAGATAATTTATTTTACAGATATTACAAAATAAAATGTCTTAAGTATAAAGGATTTGAACAGTTTTTAAAGTCTTTAGAAGATGGAACTGTTAAGCTAGATATTATGTTAAGGTCTGTAAAAAATGAAGATAAAGTTTCCAAAAGAGGTAATAAAAACATGAACTTTTCGTTAGTTAAAACCAGAATAAATAGATTATTTGATAACGTTTTCACATACGAAGATTAAAGTTTTGGTTGTAAAACTTATACAATGTTAGTATAATATAAATGAAGATATGGAGTTGATTTATATGTTGGTTGCAAATATAACTAAATGGATTACGTTAATAGCAATTATTGCACTTGTCATTTTTGTTATAAAAACTGGGATGAAAATAGTAAACATTCTAATAATGGTTCTTATGCTTGCTTTTGTATGGTATTCATTTTTTACAGAAGAAGGTTGTGCAAGGTTTTCTGTAGCTTTATCTGGGCATCCTTTGATAGCTTATACAACTGGTATGGAAAGGCAAGATGATATTTCAACTAATGATACTACTTATTATAAAACGACCAAAGACGTTGTTATAAACGGAAAAAAGCAAGAATACGTTAAGTGTTATACAAAATGGATTATTAGGATACCAAATGTTGGAGATATGACTAATTAAAGTCGTATCTTTTCTTTTGTATAATTTTTTTTTAACGATAATGAAAGAAATTAAAAAATATAGAACCACTAAAGTTAATCTTATTTTACTAACATTATTAAAAAAGTTATTGCTATTTAGATGTAATTGTAGTAAAATATTATTGCATTTGGATGCTTAGCTCAGTTGGTTAGAGCACTTGCCTTACAAGCAAGGGGTCATAGGTTCGAGTCCTATAGCGTCCACCATTTTAAAAAAAAGTATTTTCAAAACTAAAAAAATGTGTTATAATGAATTAGTAGTTTTCAAATGGACTGTTAGCTCAGTTGGTAGAGCAACTGACTCTTAATCAGTGGGTCTAGGGTTCGAATCCCTAACAGTCCACCATTTAAAGAAATAAGCAAGCTTTACTTAAAGGCTTGTTTTTTTGTTTAATCAAAACCCCTAGACCCACTATTACATTTCAGCTTAAACTATTTTTCTAATCGAATAATTTAGTTGCTCTCCAACTGTAAAAATAAATTGTATCTTTTTTAAAAATATGTTATTATTTTTATAGTATATGGAGGATAATGTTATGGCTTACATAGATTTAGTTGTGCTAATTGTTTTGTTAGTATTTGTTATAATATATTCAAAAAGGTTTCAAACTTATATGTTTGGATTTGGAATGATAGATATTTTATTTAGAATTCTTAACTTAATAAATGGATTTATTCCAATAAAAGAGATAAAAAATTTTATAAATACATATATTCCAGCATCAATTCCGTCTGTTATAAATCATTATACAACGGGAATTTTTAACACCGTATTAATATGGGTATACATAGTTATAATGGCCGTTTTCTTATATTATATTGTAAGAGTATTTGTAAAGCGAAAAAAGATATAATATGCATAATTTAATTTTACACTAACCACCAAAAGTTAGTGTTTTTTAAACCTTATTTTGTTATAATAAATAGGTACATCATATGAGTGGAGGAATAAAAATGAACGAAAGCATTGTAAAAGAAATAAGTACAAATTTAAACATAACTGAAAATCAGGTAAATGTAACCCTTCAAATGTTAAGTGAAGGAAATACCATACCTTTTATCGCAAGATATAGAAAAGATAAAACAGGTGGCCTTAGTGAAGAAGAAATAAAAGTAATTGGTGATGCTTACGATTATCAAGTAAACTTACTTAAAAGAAAAGAAGACGTAATAAGGCTAATTGATGAAAAGGGACTTTTAACTGACGAATTAAAATCACAAATAACAAATGCTACAAAATTAGTTGAAGTAGAAGACCTTTATAGACCGTACAAAGAAAAGAAGAAAACCAAAGCAACAGAGGCAATTAAAAACGGACTTGAACCACTAGCTAAAATGATTATGTCTTGTCCTTCAAATGGTGATATTAAAAAATTATCCGAAAAATTTATTAATGAAAACGTAAAAGATGAAACAAGTGCATTAGAAGGTGCTAAATACATAATAGCCGAATGGATAAGTGACAATGCAAGTTTCAGAAAATACATAAGATCAAACATGTATAAATATGGCACATTAGTTACTAAAATTAAGAAAAATGCTAAAGATGAAAACAAAACATATGAGATGTATTATGACTATAGTGAAGCCGTAAGCAAAATAAAACCACACAGAATACTTGCTATTAATAGAGCTGAAAAAGAAAACGTAATAACTGTTAAAATAGATGTAAATGAAGAAAAAATAATAGAATATTTAGAAAAGAAGAATATAAAAAACGAAAAGAGTTTTTGTGCTTCGTATATAAAAGAGGCGATAGAAGATAGTTATAAAAGACTTATTTTTCCTTCAGTTCAAAGAGAAATTAGAAGCGATTTAACTGAAAAAGGAACGGATTCTGCGATTGATAACTTTGGAAAGAACCTAGAAGCATTATTGCTTACTCCGCCTATGAAAGAAAAAGTTGTTCTTGCTTTTGACCCAGGATTCGTTAATGGCTGCAAAATTGCGGTTATCTCAAAAACAGGTGATTATTTAGACTCTTGCGTAATAAAGCCATTCTTAAAAAACATTAATGAAGAAAGCATAAAAAAATGTAAACTCGAGATTTTGGCATTAATTAAAAAATACAATGTCGATGTAATAGCAATTGGAAACGGAACAGCATCACGTGAATCTGAAAAATTCTGCGCAGACTTAATTAGAGAATACAACGTTCCTTGTAAGTACGTGATCGTATCAGAAGCAGGGGCATCAATTTATAGTGCATCTCCTATTGCGATAGAAGAGTTTCCAGATTTAGCGGTTGAAAAAAGAAGTGCCGTATCAATTGGTAGACGTCTTCAAGACCCATTATCAGAGCTTGTTAAAGTACCTCCAGAAGGTATTGGAGTTGGGTTATATCAGCACGATGTGGCAGGTAAAAAGCTATCTGAAAGTTTAGATTTTGTTGTATCAAAGGCAGTTAATAGTGTGGGTGTAAACATTAATACTGCATCACCATCTTTATTGAAATATGTATCTGGAATTAAGAAAAATAACATTGATAAAATACTTTCGTACAGAAAGGCAAACGGAAAGATTTCATCTAGGGAAGAAATTAAGAAAAAGAAACTTTTAAGTGACAAAGTATATGAACAAGCAATTGGTTTTTTACGAATACCTGAAGGTGAAAACATACTTGATGCAACAAGCATTCACCCAGAAAGTTATGATATTACGCTTTCATTATTAAAAAGTTTAGGATTTGATGTAAAAGACGTTGGAACGCATGCTTTATCTGATAAACTTTCTTCATTAGATATAGAAAAATATGCTAGTATGTTAGGTACTGATGTATATACTTTAAGTGATGTTGTATCAAGTCTTCAAAAACCAAACAGGGATCCTAGGGACGATTATGCACAACCTATTTTAAAGAGTGATGTTTTATCCATTGACGATTTAAGCATAGGCATGAAACTTCAAGGAACCGTAAGAAACGTTGTTGATTTTGGGGCATTTATTGATATTGGACTTCATAATGATGGTTTAGTTCACATCTCTAAAATTTCTAAAGATTACATTAAGCATCCATCTGATTTATTAAGCGTAGGTGACATAGTAGATTGTTACGTAATAGCGATTGATAAAGATAAAGAAAAAGTGTCATTATCACTAATAAAAGAATAAATTAAAAGAACTAGTAAATGGAATTGTTTTTAATATAAACTTTTCCACTATTATCTAGTTCTTTTTCTTTTTCATAATCATTTTTAATTCTTATGTATATATCTTTTATTTCTTCTTTTGAGTAGCTGGCCTTAATTAAATCATATTTTTCTAAGTAACTTGTAAGTGGCACTGCACTTATAATGTCAGGCCCGGTTTCTACCCAGTATGTTTTATCTTCTTTGTTATACAAAACAGCGTATGCTTTATAATCTTCTTTTAAAACGTCGGTGTAATAATACTCTGTAACATCGGATGATTTTTTTGATAAAATTGTTCTTTTTGTAATTTTTATTTCCGTTTTTTCACCATCCAATGTTTCTATAACATACCAATTAAAATCATTCATTTTATCAAATGTCACAAAGTTATTTAAATCTGAATCTGAGTAAGAAAAGCTTACTTCGTTTTTATCCATAACGTTCGTATTTGAGCAGGCCGTAAAGAGCATCATAGCACTCATTGTTAAACTTCCGATTCTTATGTATGTTTTTTTCTTCATAAAATCGCTTCCTTATATAAAATTAGCATAATGATTATATATTTAAATATATTAAATTGTCAATAAAAAATTAATTTTATTTGTTGACAAAAGGCAATAAATGAGTATTATATTTTTGCAGGAGATATAACTATGGAAAACAAAGTGAATTATTAAAAAAGAAAATACCAGAATATAAAGAAGAATTACTTGGAATGGTTAAAAAGATTTTATATTTAAGGTCTAATGAGTAAAAGAAAAATAGGAATGAGTAAATTTTGTTTTATATAATGATTGAGATTAGAATTAAAACTTCTAATCTTTTTCTATTCGTGATATAATAATTTTAATAACAGGAGGAATTATTAATGAAAAAAGATGTAGTAGAAGCAATAATAGAAATACCTTTTAGATCTCGTAATAAGTACGAGGTAGATCATGATACTAAAAGGATAAAATTGGATAGAGTTTTATATTCAGCGATGGGTTATCCAGCAGAATATGGTTTTTTAGAAAATACATTAGCACTTGATGGAGATCCACTTGATATATTAGTAATAGGTACAGAACCAACATATCCAGGATGCGTAGTTCCAGCAAGAGTAATTGGATATTTAGAAGCAATTGATAATGGATTTGAAGATTATAAGTTAATATCAGTTGTTGATGTTGACCCAAGATATAACGAGGTTAATAGATTAGAAGATTTATCTCCATTTATATTAGATGAGATAAAAAACTTCTTTGAAAATTATAAAACTCTTCAAAAGATAGAAGTAAAGGTAGGAAAATACCATAATAAAGAAGATGCTTTAGAATTAATTGAGGCTTGTAAAAAAAGATATAAAGATGAAAAGGAGAATAAATAATGGAAAAGAAAACATCTATTATAATTGCTGTAGTAATATTTTTGATAGCAGCTTTAGTAGCAGGTTTTTATGAACTTATGATAGATAAGGATATTGAGGAGAATATTGATGAAAAAACAACAAGCATAAAAGAAACTAAAAACACGGAAGAAAAACAAGATAAAAAGGATGATGGAATGATGGACGGAGTAACACTTAATTATCAATCTTCTATAAGAATAGAAAAAAATAATGAAATCATTTATTTTGATCCATATAAAATTACGGATTCTAAAAATGATGCAAACTATATATTCATAACACATTCACATTATGATCATTTTTCTAAAGAAGATATAAAGAAGGTTATGAATGATAATACTAAGTTTGTAGTTACAAGTGATATTGAAAGTGATATTAAGGCACTTGGTGTAAGTGATAGTAACATACTTGTTACATATCCTAATGAAACACACGAAATAGGAGACTTAACATTTGATGCAATTCCTTCATACAACATAAGTAAGTCTTATCATAAAAAATCATATAATTGGGTTGGATATAACGTTGTAATTGATGGAACTTCATATTTTACAGTAGGTGATAGTGATGTAACAGATGAACTTAAAAATGTAAAATGTGATGTTATATTTGTTCCGGTAGGTGGTACTTATACAATGACTGATAGTGAAGCATCTAAATTAGTAAATGAGATAAAGCCTAAGTATGCAGTTCCAGTTCATTATGGTGAAGTTGGATCAGATAAAAACGCATCTAATTTCGTTAGTCAGTTAGATAGCGATATAAAAGGTATTATATTAAAGTAGTATTATGAATAAGATTGATGAAAAGAAGAAAAAGCTGAAAACGTTTAACGTTAAAAAAGACATAAAAAGAGCTTTAAAAAACGGTGCATTTATAATGCTTTTAGCACTTGCAGTAGAAGCTTTTACTTTTAAAGAACCATATTCTATTGTAACAGGATTATTTTTACTTAGTTTTTCTTTTGTCTTTTTTCCGTTTCTTGATAAACTGTTATCTTTAATGAAAATAGAGTTTAATTTTGCAAATAAATTATTTATCGTAATAACATCTTTAGTTATCGCAGCTTATTCTATTAAACCTGAAGAAGATAATTTTCTTAAATGTATTTTACCAGGTTTAGAAATTATTTTAACTTGGATAGTTACCATGATATATAAAAAAATAAAGTGTAATAAATATAGTTTACGAAAGTAAATTATATTTTTTTTTAAAATTTTTAAAAAACAGTTGACAAACTCATCTGTTATTAATATAATGTTAGTAACAGATGAGAAAAAAGTCTGAATTATTTTTAAACTATGTTATTAATAAAATGATAATAACATAAGAAAGGAGAAATTATGAAGAAAGTAGAAGATATTGAAAAAATGTTAATTGTTGTTGATATGGTTAATGGTTTTACAAAGGAAGGAGTTATGCATACACCTTATATGAAAGCATTAATACCAGAGATAGAAAGCCTGATAGAAAAATTCATAAAAAATGATGATAAAGTAATTTTTATAAAAGAATCTCACCATAAAAATAGTAAGGAATTTTTAAAATTTCCTGAACATTGTATAGAAGGTACTAGTGAAGCGTTAATCGTAGATGAATTTTATAGGTACGTAGATGAAGATAACGTTTATAAGAAAAATTCAACATCAGCTATTTTTGCTCCTAATTTTATGAGTGATATAAGTGGTATGAAAAACTTAAAGGAAGTGGTGTTAGCTGGAGGATGTACTGATATATGTGTTATGAATCTTGCCATACCGCTTGTAAATTACTTTGATGAAAATGATATGAATGTTAAAGTTGTAGTACCAACTAATGTTTGTGATACTTATGATGCTATAAATCATAACAGAGATGAGTATAACAGTATGGCTTATAAATTTATGGGTCAAGCTGGCGTAAAAATATTAAAAAAATATAAATAGTAAGGACCCCAAATAGGTCTTAAAAAAATACAAATTGTTATTAATAAAATATTAAAAAGAGAGGATGGTAATAATGAAAAATAATAACGAAACTATGGTGACTGATTTTTATGAACTTACAATGTCACAAACTTATTTTGAAAATGGAAAGAAAGATGACATAGCATACTTTGATGTGTTTTTTAGAACAAATCCATTTAAAGGTGGGTACACTATATCAAATGGTCTAGATAACATAATAGAGCATATTAAAAACTTTAAATTCACTGATGAAGACATAGACTATTTAAGAAAGGAAGGTCTTAGTGAAGAATTCTTAAAATACCTTAAGAATTTGAAATTTACGGGTGATATAAGTGCTGTTTTAGATGGTACTCCAGTATTTCCAAATGAACCAGTAATTACGGTTAGAGCTCCTATAATAGAAGCACAAATAATTGAAACAGCAATACTATCACACTTCAATCATGCATCTTTAGTTACAACTGCTGCGAAAAGAATTACAAACGAAGCTAAAAACATTCCAGTAATGGAGTTTGGAGCAAGAAGAGCAAGAGGTACATCATCAGCTAACGAAGCAAGTAAGTATGCATACATCGGAGGATGTGTTGGAACGTCAAACGTATATGCTGCTAAAGAGTATAACATCCCAGCAATGGGAACAATGGCACATAGTATGATTGAGGCTTTTGATACGGAATATGAAGCGTTTATGGCATATGCTAAAAGTAATCCTGATAACTGTGTATTCTTAGTCGATACTTATGATACTTTAAAAAGCGGTATTCCAAATGCAATTCGTGTAGCAAAAGAGTATTTAATACCTAATGGTTATAAATTAAAAGGAATAAGAATAGATTCTGGGGACTTAATTTATTTATCAAAAGCAGCTAGAGAAATGCTTGATGATGCTGGCTTTAATGATGCAAAGATTTGTTTATCTAATGGTCTTGATGAATATAGTATAAAAGATTACTTAAATAAAGGAGCAAAAATAGATTCTATTGGTGCTGGAGATAATATTGCGGCAGCAAAGGAAAGAGTAGGCGGCGTATATAAATTGGTTGCAATAGAAAAAGATGGAAAAATATTACCAAGAGTAAAAGTGTCTGGAGACACGATTAAAACTACTAACCCTGGATACAAGAAGGTATATAGGTTTTATGATACTGATACACACAAGGTTTTAGGAGATGTAATAGCAACAAGTGATGAGAAAATTCCTCTTGATAAATATATTTTAGTTAGTGATAAGGATCCATGGAAGAAAACGGAAATTGAAGATTATTACGTAAGAGAATTACAGGTTCCAATATTTAAAGATGGTAAGTTAGTTTATAACACTCCTAGCATAGAAGAAAGAAAAAGATATTGTGATAGTGAGTTTGAAACTTTAACTGATAGAATAACTGACGTTTCTAATCCTCATACATATTATGTTGATTTAAGTGAAAAGGAACGAGAGTTAAAAGAGTATATGCTTTATGATGCAACTAGAAAAGTTAGTGAAGCCGCAATAGAAAATAGTGGATATGCTAAAGGTTTAGGAGGTAAAAAATGAGAGAAGAAAAAATAGAAGAGTTAGAAAAAATAATTGACAGTTTAAAAACAATAAAAAAAGAAAAACTTACTAAAGAACCTAGATTCATCAAAAGTGAAGTTTACAGGTGCCATTTAAATAACGATAAAACAATAACTAGAGAAAAGATACTTAAAAATAATAAAGATGGCAGTGCTGCAATAATACTACCTGTTACATCTGATAATAACGTTGTATTAACCATTGAACCTAGAGTGTTTTCTAAAAGAACTGTTGGGATAGGTGTTCCAGCTGGATATATAGAAGATGGTGAAGATTCTTATGTTGCTGCATTAAGGGAGTTAGAAGAAGAAACAGGCTTAGTTCCAGATAAGTTAACTAATATGGGTGGTTTTTATCAGGATATGGGATGTTCTTCAGCATATAACGAGACGTTTCTTGCAACTGGGTGCAAGTGGCTTAAAAATCAAAACCTAGATGAAAGCGAATATATAAAGTACTTTGAATGTACATACGATGAGGCCCTAGAACTTGTTGATATGAATTACATTGAAGGTTGTAACGCGGTAATCGCACTTAATAAAGCAAAAAAATATATAAAGAAGGGAAAATAAAAAGATGAAAAAAGAATTTGACGTTAAAAGAGAAACGGATAACGTAATTAAGTTTATTAGAAACTATTATAAGGAAAATAATTTGAAAGGTGCCGTTATTGGTATTTCAGGTGGTAAAGATAGCGCTGTTGTATCAGCATTATTTACAAAAGCACTAGGAAAGGAAAATGTGTTAGGAGTTACAATGCCTTGCCATTCGAATAAAGAAGATAAGTCTGACGCAAAATTAATTAGCGACTATTATGGATTCGAACTAGTTAACATGGATATTACAAGTACCTTTGATGCATTAAAAAAGGAAGCAGATAAATTAGGAAAATTTAATAGTGATGAAACTAAAAACAGTGATATAAATGCTAAACCAAGACTTAGAATGACTACTTTATATTATTTGGCAGCACTTTATACAAGCATAAAAGGAAAACCATATATAGTTGCGGGTACTTCAAATAAATGTGAATTATACGTTGGATACTTTACTAAAGGTGGGGATTCAGTTCACGACATTTCACCAATTGCAGATTTTACGGTTGATGAAGTAATTAAAATTGGAAAGTATTTAAAAGTACCAGAAAAAGTGCTTTATAAAGCACCAAGTGATGGATTATCTAATCAAACTGATGAGGATAAAATAGGGGTTAAATATAGCAAAATTGCAGATTATATGGAAGATAAAAAGAAAGTTGATGAAATAACAAGAAAAAAGATAGAAAAACTTCATAATAATAATTTGCATAAATTTAACATTCCAACATATAAAAGGAGCATCTAATTATGAAAATAGGAGTATACGTAGGAAGTTTTAATCCAGTACATAAAGGACATATTAAAATAGTTAATCATTTAATTGAAAACAAATACGTAGATAAGGTTCTTATAATTCCAACTGGTAATTATTGGAATAAAAACGATCTAATAAGTATAAATGACAGAATAAATATGCTTAAGATGTATCAAAATAAAAACATCATTATAGATCAAAAACATAATAATTATACGTATACTTCTTTAATCTTTGATGACTTATCAAGGGATAATTATTATTCACTAATTATTGGAGCGGATAATATAGTAAATTTTAACAAATGGCACGATTATAAGAGCTTATTAAAGCATGAACTTATTATAATAAACAGATGCGATATAAATATTAAATGCTATGTAAAAAAATATAAAATAGAAAATTATAAAATTGTATATGATTTACCTATTTTAGATGTATCTTCTACAATGATTAGAAACATGATCAAAAATAATAAATTAAGTAAAAACAATCGTTATATAGATAACTTTGTGTTAGAATATATAAAGGAAAAAGGTTTATATAATAAATAATTTATCAAGAATGGAGACTAGTTATATGAAAAGAGTAGTAGAAAAACTAAAAGAAAATAATAAAACGATATCTTTAATGGAATCTTGCACTGGTGGTGGGGTAGCTAATGCTATTACTAATATAGAAGGTGCATCTGACGTAATTAAGTTTAGTGCGGTAACTTACTCAAATGAATACAAAATTAAGATGGGTGTATCAAAAGATGTAATAGATAAATACTCTGTTTATAGTATTCAAACAGCAAATGAAATGAGTTATAATATAGCAAAGTTTGCAAACAGTAACTTAGGAGTTGGAATTACCGGTAAATTAAACAGAGTAGATAAGAATAATCCTTACGGAGAAGATAACGTAGTATTTATTTCTATATTTGATAAAGATAATGATAAGTATTATACTTCTAAATTAATGGCTACTAAAGGTAGTAGAAAGGAAAATAAAGAGTTAGTTATAAATGAAATAATTAATATGATATTAAGTATATAATGGTGATTTAGATGAAAAAATTATGGAGTTACAAATTATTTTCAAATAATAATGAGAAGTCTTTGAAAATAACTGAACTAGCACATAATAAACTAACGGAAAATGGTTTTGTATATAAAGATAGTAACTATGATTTAGCAATTGCGATAGGTGGTGATGGTTCATTTATTAGAATGGTAAATAGTAATCATTTTTCTTCTGATACATTATACGTTGGAGTAAATGCAGGTACTTTGGGTTTTGCTCAGGAAGTAGCAATAGAAGAACTAGATGACTTTATTTTAGAGTTAAAAAATAAAACATATAAAGTGGACAACATAGGAATACAAGAAACCAGTATTTATACTAAAGATGGTAAGTATGATTATAACTCGTTAAATGAGGTTGTAATTAGGCAAGAAAATTTAAATACGTTATTGCTTAAAGTATACATAGAAGATTCTATGCTTGAAGAGTTTTCTGGAGATGGTCTTCTTATATCAACATCATTTGGTTCAACTGCATATAACTTAAGCTTAGGAGGAAGTATAGTATATAATACTTTCCATACACTTCAAATAACACCAATCGCTCCAATTAGCAATAAAAGTTATCGTAATTTAAATAGGTCGGTTATACTCCCAGATAATATGAAAGTTACATTAGAACCATCAAGAAGCAAAGATTTATTGGTAATAGTTGATGGCGAAATAAAAAAATATAGTGACGTTGATAAGATAGAAACCACTGTTAAAGATAAAAGGATTAGATGTATAAGAAGAAAAGATTATAATTTTGCTAAAAAAATAAATGAGAAGTTTTTAAAGTAGGTGCGTAATATGAAACAAAATAATATAATTAAAAGGGTTATCGAAAGATATCCCTATTTGTCTTTAAGAAAAGTTGGATTTCCATACGTAGGGAAAAGGCTAGATGACAAAGATTACTCTAGGTACGTTAAAGATGTTGCGGATGGATTTGATTTTTATGATGAGTTACTATCTAAGTATTATGATAAAAATGTTAAAGATTATAACTTTACAAGTGGAAACCCGCTTGATTATCCAGCATTTAAACCAGCACTTAATAGTATGATAAAAAGTATTTTAAGAAAAGACCTTTACAAATATCCTTACTCTGAAGGTGATGATAGAGTAAGAAAAATACTGTTAGATTACGTAGAACAAGAAGGCTTTTTTAATGATGAACCTTACTCTTATGATGATGTAGATAGTAAAGGACTATCAATACATAATATAACGCTTACGGTATCAACTTCACACGCTTTTGGACTTATTTTAGATGTTATAGCACGCCCTTATGATGTTGTTATAATGACTGGACCTAACTATGGTTTATTTGGTTTTAAGCCCGAAAGAATAAATGCTAACGTTGAAATAATTGCCTTAGAAAAAGAAGATGGATATATAATTAACCCTAATAAATTAGATAAATTTATAAAAGAAATAAATGAAAAGCTTAAAAGAAAATACACTAATTTAAGCTACACACCTAAAGTTGTTGCATATGTTAATGGAAATCCGTGTAATCCATCTGGAAAAGTAATGGGTAAAAAGAATTTAAATATTTTAAATAACTTAGTAAAAGTATGCAAAAAAAACGATGTTTTTATAATAGATGATCTTATATATAGAGATATAACTTATGATAATTCTAACATTGCAGTACCACTTGCATCTTTAAAAGGTGCATTTAAAAACACCATTTCACTATTTGGGTTATCAAAATCATATGGACTTGCATCGTTAAGAGCAGGGTTTATTGTAGCAGATGAAGTAATAATAAGAGAAGTAATAAACCGTATCTTCCAGCAGATGGATGCAGCTCCTCAAATAATAGGTGAAGCACTTATTGGGGCCTTTAATACAAGTAAAAAAAGAAATAATGCATATAAAAAATATTTTAATAAATTAAATAAAGAGTATTATTATAGATATAATTTGCTTAAGTCACTAATTATGGGGCTAAGTAGTATAGAAGATGAAAACCTAAAAAGAAAGATAAATAAAAGAGTTAGAAAAATAAATAAAGATGGCGCATTATTATTAGAAGAAGGCATAAAAGATGTAGATATAATAAATGGGTTAGAACCTGAAGCTGGCTTTTTTGTTGTAATAGATTTTACTAAATTAAAAAATAAGATGTATAAAGATTTTATGATAAAAACAGAAGAAGATTTAGTAACTTTGTTTTATTCGAAAATAAAATTAAGATTTTTAATGGGAAAATCAATTTCTTGGCCAAATAAAGATGATCTAATAGGAAGATTTACCTTTGCAAAAAGGGAAGAAGAAATAATAAACGCATTAGTTCTTATGAACGGTATAGTTAGTAAAATGAATTAGTAAAAGTGTAAAGTAATATTTACCAAAAATAGATAATAAGTAATAAATTTGCTATAATTTATTAAGAAAGGTATGTAAATTATGGAAGAAAAAGTATTAGCACTAACATATGACAATAAAATAGTTAGAATACCAAGAGAAAAATTAGAAGAGTTTAAAGAAAATCAAGCAAAAATAAAGAAATTATTAGAAGAAGGAAAGACTCAAAAAGAAGTGCTTGAGGTACTTAAAAATGACAAATAAAGAAATAGAGACCTTTAATAAAACATTTGGTATTGAAACAGTATTTTATTATGATGATAAAAGCATTTGTGGATATGAAGAAAATAATACAATATACCTAAATTTAAATAGCAAGAAAGACTTAAAAAATGTAAATATGCATGAATTATTACACTTTTTTGAAGAAACAGAAATTTTTAATAAAATAAAAGAAAGAGTAATAAAAAGGTTAAAAGAAAATAATATCTTTGATGAATTAAAAGAAGAATACGAATTAAAATACTTTGGTATATATAGTTTTGATGAAATAGAAAAAGGAATAATAGATAACGAAATAGTAATAGATGTGTTAGTAGGAGACTTTCCATACTTTAAAAAAGAAGAGTTAGAAGACTTATGTAAAGAAATACTAAAAGCAGAAAAGAAAGAAACTGATAGTAGAAGGTATCTTATATTAAATATGAATAATAATATAAGAAATATGAACTTAACAAAATGGGAAAAGATATTTGCATCAAACTATTATAAAAATAAAAATTATGATGGAATAATGCCATTATTTCCAAGCAATAATAAAGAACAAGTAATAAAAGAAGATATAGAAAAAGAACTAAATAAACTATATAATTTAGATAAAGATACTTTTAAAATAAGTTTAGATAGCCAATCACTAATAAGAGAATATGAAAGTGAATTAAAAGCATTAGAACAAAGAGGAGAAAAAGATAAGGCTAATTATATAAGAGATAATAAAATAAAGGCTTTAGAAGAATTATCTAATATTTATAGTGAAAAATTATATGAAGAATATAAACACATAGTAGACTTTATAAAAAACGCTAATTATGAAGATGCATTTAAAGCGTTAATGCTTAGAGAAACATTATTAAAAGTATATAAAAAAGATGATACTAAAGTAATAGTTAAACAAAGAAAATTAAATGAAACAATAGAAGGACATATGCTTTTAAATGAAAAAGTATTAAACGTAATATATAATAATTTAGATACATATGAAAACTTTAAAGAACTATATTATGCAGGAGTAGCAGAGTTTAATAATGTGGTAAGAGAAACATCTGAAATAACTCTTAAAAACGTAAATACATATGGAATGGGAAAATGGATTAAGTTTGATGGTAGAGCAAGTGATAACAAGAATTACGCAGAAAACGTACTAAAACTAAAGACACTAGTGCAAGATACACCATGGTGTACAAAAACACTAGCATCATCGCAGTTAGAACAAGGAGACTTTTACGTATTTATAGATAATGATAATAAACCACATATAGCGGTTAAGATGAATGGAAATGAAATAGATGAAGTAAGAGGAATAAAAAACGGAAATGCACAAGAATTAGAAGAAGAATATAGAGATGTTGCAATATCATTTTTAGAAAATAATAAAGATATTAAAAATGGAAAGAACTGGCTAGATAAAGAAGAATGGAACAAAAGATTAATAAGATATAGTAAAGAAATAGAGGATGGTACATTTAACAGTGAAGAGACTCCAAAACTCATAGAAGATTTATTGCATTCTGATTATAGAAGTCATTTTGGTACAAATTCTAATTTAGAAGAGTTAAAAAAACTTCCTAAGATAAAAAAATACTTAGCAGAATATTATAATTGTACTGAAGAAAAAATATGTGTAGGTGATTATATTCCAAAAGAAGAAACAAGATGTCCTTATAAAATAATATTAGGAAATTTAGGAAATGCAGACTTCGCTAATTCTAAAATAACAGACTTAGGAAAATTAAAAATCATAGGAGAAAATGCATTCTTTACTGATTCTAAAATAACAAACTTAGGAAAATTACAAATTATAGGCGGAGATGCAAACTTTGCTAGTTCTAAAATAACAGACCTAGGAAAATTACAAAGTATAGGAGGCTCTGCATCTTTTAGATATTCTGAAATAACAAATTTAGGCGAATTACAAAGCATAGGAGGAAATGCAGACTTCGCTAATTCTAAAATAACAACCTTAGGAGAATTACAAAATATCGGAGGAGATGCATACTTTAATACTTCTAACATAATATATTTAGGAAAATTACAAAGTATAGGAAGAACCGCATACTTTCCCTTTTCTAAAGTAACAGACTTGGGTAATATAGAATATATTGGAGGTGAAATAATGACCGACGAAAATAATAGTTACCTAAAAGAAGAATATGAAAGAAGAGTTAATGGAAAGTCTTTAAAGTAATATTTGATTATGAATTTGATAATGTGTTATAATCAGATTATATAAAAGAGGTGTTAATATGGATGGAAAAGTATATAACAGTGAAGAAATGTTTTTAAAAGATTATGATTCTAGTGTCTTTGAAAAATTATCTATGACAACTGATATATTAATTATGAGTGTATCAAACGAGGATACTGGAAATTATAGAAAGTTATCAGAAAAAAAGTTTAGTATTTTACTTGTAAAAAGAGATAATTATCCTTTTAAAGGTAAATGGTGTTTACCTGGTGGTTTTGTTGGAATTGATGAAACTTTAGATGAGGCTGCTAAAAGAGTGTTAAAAACAGAAACTAATTTAAAGGATATTTATATAGAACAATTATATACTTTTAGTGATATAAAAAGAGATCCTAGAATGCGCGTTATATCTACATCATATATGGCCTTGGTTGATAAAAATAGATTAATGGATAAGCTTAGTGACAATGCATCTTGGTTCAATGTTTTTATGTTAGAAGATGAGAAGTCATATAACGTTACATTAGATAATGGAATAGAGGAAATTAAGTTTGTAGTTGGTAAAAAGTTAAGGGATAAAACAACGGATAGATATGATTTTAACATAATAAAAAATGATAAGCTAGCTTTTGACCACCCATTAGTTATAGTAAGTGGCATTGAAAGATTAAAAAATAAAATAGAGTATACTGATATAGTATTTAATATGATGCCTAAGTATTTTACTTTAGGGGAATTGCAACAAGTATATGAAGTGATTTTAGGTAAGAAATTACTTGATCCGGCATTTAGAAGAATAATTGCAAACAAGGTAGAAAAAACAGATAAAGTTCAAACAGGTGGAGGACATAGACCATCAGCTTTATTTAGATATAAAAATAATAAGAAATAGTCTTAAAGCTTAAGACTTTTTTTATTTAAATAAATATTTGTTTGTGCTATAATATAAAAGATAAAAAAAGGAAGTGGTACTTATGAAGAAAAAGGTAGTAATAGGAATGAGTGGTGGTGTTGATTCATCAGTCGCTGCAATTATGCTTCAAAAACAAGGTTATGAAGTAATTGGACTTTTTATGCGTAACTGGGATTCTTTTGCAGATGGTGAAGTAGAAGGTGCACCAACAACTGATGAGGGAATATGTCCTCAGGAAGTTGATTATAACGATGCTAAAAAAGTATGTGACAAACTTGGAATACCACTTTATCGCAAAGACTTTATAAAAGAATATTGGGATTATGTATTTACTTACTTTCTAGATGAATTAAAAAAGGGAAGAACGCCTAATCCAGATATTATGTGTAATAAGTATATTAAGTTTGATCAGTTTGCTAAAGAAGCAGAAAAACTAGGAGCAGACTATATTGCAACAGGACATTACTGCAGGGTAAAAGATGGGCAATTAATGCGCGCTAAAGACGACAATAAAGACCAATCATACTTTTTATCACAAGTATCTAAAGAGCAACTTAAAAACGTCTTATTTCCGATAGGAGATATGATAAAGCCAGACGTTAGAAAAATAGCAGAAGAATATGATTTGGTAACAGCTAAGAAAAAAGATTCAACCGGAATATGTTTTATTGGAGAAAGAAACTTTTCTAACTTCTTAAAGAATTACTTACCAAATCAGCCAGGAGACATAGTTGATATAAAAACTGGTAAAAAAGTAGGAAGTCATATAGGACTTATGCATTATACAATAGGTCAAAGAAGAGGCCTTGATATTGGTGGAACAAAAAACAGGATGTTTGTAGTTGGTAAAGATTTAAATAAAAATATTTTGTATATAGAATCAGGTAATGATGAATATTTAATTACAACTTCTTGCGTTGTAGACCAAATAAACTGGACTTATGAAAAAAAAGAAGAAAAATGTACAGCAAAATTTAGATATAGACAAAAAGATGTTGAAGTTAGCCTAGAGTGGTTAAATGATGATGAAATATTAGTTAAGTATCCACAAGGTGTTAAATCAGTAACACCAGGACAAGCATGTGTATTTTATGATGGTGATATATGCTTAGGTGGCGGTATCATTAAAGAGGTAAGGAAAAACGGAGAGAAATTATGGTATTTATAAGCCATAATTTTTTTGTTATAAATAGTTTGTTATGATATAATTAAAAAGAGGATGATAGTTATGGAATTTATTAATCATTTAGGTTATAACTCAGTTGTTATATTAACCTTTTTCTTTATATCTTTAATAGCGCTTATACTAAATTATATAACCAAGGGTAAGAGCAATAATGTTTTATTTTCATCTTATAGAAGTAGTTTACTAAAACCACTTACTTACGTAAGATTAGTAACTCATATATTTGGTCACGCAGATTGGAACCATTTTATGAATAATTTTTTATATATTCTTCTAATTGGTCCTATGATAGAAGAAAAATATGGTAGTAAGAATTTAACCATTATGATTTTAGTAACTGCTATTATAACAGGAATAATTAACATGATTTTTACAAACAAAAAAATTCTTGGTGCAAGTGGGATTGTATTTATGCTTATAGTTCTTTCTTCATTCGTTAATATAACAACGGGAAAGGTACCAATAACACTAATTTTAATTTGCATTTTCTACGTTATAAACGAAATTATTTCAGGAATATTTAAAAAGGATGACATATCACATACTGGGCATTTAATTGGAGCTTTATGCGGATTTATATTTGGATTTTATGTGTTTAAGTAAGTTGGGAGAAAATTATGACAGAATTAAAAAGTAGGGAAGAAAGCCTTTTAAAAATTAATAAAAAATATAATAGAATGCAAAAAAAGTATGGGGATAAAAGTTTGAATGCGATTACAAATGGTGGAAAAATAAATAATCCAGATATTTGTTTTGTATTTATGAATCCGACAGGAAGGAATATAGCAAGTCAAAATACTTGGAAAGGCATAAAATCTCCTTGGATTGGTACTAAAAACATATGGAAGTTATTTCACAGCGTAGAACTTTTAAGTGATGATTTATATAATGAAATAGTAGAAAAGAAGCCAAAGGATTGGGATTATGCTTTCGCAGAGAAAGTATACCATGAAGTAGAAAATAAGAACTATTTTATAACAAACTTAGGAAAATGTACTCAAATTGATGCTAGACCTTTAACAGACGAAATTTTAGAAAGCTATTTAGAATTATTATTAAAGGAAGTTAATATAGTAAATCCTAAAATAATTATTACGTTTGGCAATCAGGTAAGTTCTATTATTTTAGATAAAAAAATATCAGTATCCGATGTTAGAAAAAAGTACTTTGAAAAAGAAATAAACGGAAAATTATATAAGATATTTCCAGTATATTATCCGGTTGGAAATGGCATTTTTAACATAGATAAAGCTATAGAAGATATAAAATGGATAATAAAAAATTATTTGTAAAGAATTGATGTTATGAAAGTGAGAGAAGAAATGAAAGAATTAATAAAACTATCTAGAGAACTAGTAGAAAATCTACTTGATGGAAATAAGAAAAAATTAGGTAAAGAGTATTATTTAATGTTTACTATTTCAAAATTTATTTTATTAAAAGAAAGTATTTTAAAAAAGGACTCTGCAAATAAAATTTTATATTTTAATAATGTTAAATATGCTAAATATATACCCGCAATATTGTCATTTGCAGACGAAATAAAGAAAAATGGTGACTATAAGATTGATAATACATCAATAATGCTAAAAGAAAATAATATTGATTCTCAAAAATTGACTGAATCATTATGGATCTTTAATAAAGTAAGAGATTCATTGGCACATGGACAATATACAATTGATTTAGAAAATGATAGTTTATTAATTAATAATGATCATTCAAATTGTGAAAATAATTCCTATAAATTAATATGTTCTATTCCTATAGAATTATTAAATTCTATCTCTTTTTATATTGAAAAAGTTGATGAAAAACCAGATGCAAAAGAATTATCTAAAGCATATAGAGAATATTTGGAAGAAATAACAGCCAATTATGATGTAGATGATAGAATATTATTTAATGATAATTACATAAATAATATTAATAAGTACTATGATAATAAGTACGATAATCTTAACAATAACTATGATAATAAGTACGATATTCTTAAAAATAACTATAATGATAAGTACTTTGGTAATAATAAATACTTGAATAATGATAAGTACTTTG
>ULNT01014801.1_pt1 | contig 50235 bp, 36 predicted proteins | sample 1952001 | NCBI WGS metagenome assembly ULNT01 (sample SAMEA4835585, study PRJEB28245) | human gut metagenome | biome: gut microbiome; material: fecal sample | place: Denmark | collected 2008
TTTATGAACTATTCTTATCCCGAACTGGGGTAAGTTTAGTCTATGTGTTCCCGGTATCATCGATTTTGCCTTCAGTATGTCGGCACGTAGTTCGTCTATGTTGCGTGCTTTTCCTGGATAGTTTCCGGTAGCCTGAATGCCTCCGCCCAGCTGTCCGGCCTGCACTTCAAATCCTGCTACGTCGTCAGCCTGCCAGCAATGAAGAGACAGGTGGAAGTCTTGCATCTGGTTTAATACTTTTTCGGTGTCTACACCCAGTGCTGCATAGCGTTCTTTAGCAATCTCGTACGAGTTTAAGATAAGTTTTTCATTCATGATATTTAGTTTTTTAGGTTTAATGTAATCCGATAATATTTCTGTACTTTATATAAGCTGCTTGCCATAGTTCACTGTCTTGCGGGTAATAAGTAGACAGTTCCACATTGGCATAGATAACGTTTCTCATTTCCTGAAGCGACTGCACTATGCCTGCCGCTTTAGCCTGTAGCATGATGTTGCCCACCGAAGAGGCTTCCGCCGGTCCGGCTATTACCGGTAATCCGATAGCGTTTGCCGTAAACTGGTTGAGCAGAGCGTTTCTTGATCCGCCGCCTATAACGTGTAGCTTTTCTATAGGATATTCAGACAGAGCCTTGAACACATCGAGCGTTTCGCGGTATTTCATGGCGAGGCTTTCGAATATCATTCTGATGTAAGCTGCATGACCATCCGGAATTTCCTGATTGGTACGTAAGCAATACTCATTGATAGCCTCGGGCATATCAGCAGGATTAACGAACAGAGCGTCATCCGGATTGATGAAACACGAGAAAGCTTTTGCTTCCGAAGCCATCTTCACCATTTCGGGATAAGTATATGAGGTGCCGTCCTTTTTCCAACGCTGCAGGCATTGCTCCAGAATCCACATTCCGGTGATGTTCTTAAGGAGTCTTATAGTGCCGTCTACTCCGCCTTCGTTAGTTATGTTATGTTTTATGGTTTCTTGGTTTATTACAGGTTCTTGGGTCTCAATTCCCATAAGCGACCATGTGCCCGAACTCAGATAAGCGAAGTTTTTGTCGGTAGCTGGTACTGCTGCTACCGCCGAAGCTGTATCGTGCTCGGCTACGGCTACCACCGGGATGGAAGGTATCTGCAGTTCTGCGGCAAGTTCTGGCGATAAGTGTCCTATAATGGTACCCGGCTTTACCAGAGGTGCCCATTGTTCACGACTGGTATTGACGCTTTTCAGCAATGCCTCGTCCCAATCTCTTTTTATCGCATCAAGCATCCCCGAAGTCGAGGCGATGGTATACTCCGTTACCATCTTGCCCGTGAGCATATAGTTAAGCGCATCGGGTATGAAGAGAATTTTGTGGGCCGCCTTCATCGATTCACAGCCACGACCATTGAGTACGTGTAGCTGAAAAAGGGTGTTGAAATCCATGTGCTGTATGCCGTTTCGCATATATAGCTTTTCGGCATCCATTACATTGCTGAAATATTCTTCTTTCTTGCCAATGTTCTGCGGGTCTCTGTATGCGTATGGTATGCCGCATAGCTCGCCGTCGGCATTTACGCCTACTATATCCACGCCCCAAGTGTCGATGCCTGCCGATGTGACAGGCATGCCTTTACGGGCTACTTCGGCGAATCCTTTTTTCAGATTCTCATAGAGTGAGTAAATGTTCCAATAGAAATGTCCGTTCCATTGCAACATCTGATTGGGGAAGCGTGTTATTTCTTCTAAGGTCAACTTTTCTCCTTTCAGTTTTCCTAGTATCGTACGTCCGCTTGTGGCTCCCAAATCGAATGCTATAAAATAATTTGTGTTCATAATGGTTAACTTGATTACATGGCAAATGTACTGACATCGAAACCGTTCGGGCGGTAAAAAATGATTTTCGGAATGGAAGATATGATGGAAATGTCTACCTTTGTAAAAATACGCTTTTCATGAATAGAAAGATTTCGAAAAACTATAAGTACCTTATCAGTAGTCAGCACGACGAGAATTGGGGAATTACCGTAAACACCGTTGGTAGCGAGACGATAGAAAAGAATTATGATACATATCCGCCGCGTACCGGGCATCCGGCTCAGTTTTTCTTCGCTCCTTCGCGTGGAAGAAGGCTGGATAGTTATCAGTTGCTTTATATCACTAAGGGGAAGGGTACGTTTTTCACTTCGCCTCAGCAGAGCATAGAGATTAAAGAAGGCGATATGATTATACTGCGTCCTCAGCAGTGGCATAGCTATATGCCCGACAAGAGTACTGGGTGGAAGGAAATGTGGATAGGTTTTGAAGGAGCTAACATGGACAGCCGGTTTGAAAACGACTTTTTCAATAAGGATAAAATAGTATATAGAATAGGTGTTCAAGATAATATAGTGAACCTATACGACCAAGCCATACGTGTGGCCAACGAAGAAAAGGCGGCTTGTCAGCAGTTCTTGGCTGGCATTGCTAACCTGATTCTTGGTATGACCATGTATTACGACCAAAACCGCTGCTTCGACACTGCTACAGAAGCTCAGATAGATAAGGCGAAAATCATAATCAGAGAAAACCTGTTGAAAGGCATCACGCCAGAAGATGTGGCTTCGCGGATAAATATGAGCTATTCATGGTTCAGAAAGTTATTCAAGGATTATATCGGAGTATCACCGGCGCATTACATTCAGGAATTGAAGATACAGGAGGCTAAACAAATGTTGTCGGACATTAATACGAGCATAAAGGAGATTTCGTATTATCTTGGTTTCGATGATATGGCTTATTTCTCAAAGGTTTTTAAGAAATACACTGGTTATACTCCCATTGAATATAAGACTACATTCTATACTCATTGAGAGATACAATTGGCTATCTGGTGTTTGTAAACAATGAATGATAACTACGTAAATACCACAAATGGAATAATTTTTGTAGCAAAAGGACTAATGGAGATATGCCGAAAGCAATATCTTTGCACTAGAAAATTAGACTATTCAATACAGACTAAAAACAGCAAGAGTAATATGATGAAAAAGATTGTTTTCATGACAGTTATGTTTGCCTGCATAAGCCTTACCGGATGCTCAGAAAAGAAACAGAACGCATCGAGCCAACTGGTATCGGTAGAAGTGCAGACAATGAAATCGGCCTATGTGACAGCCGGATATGATTATGTAGGAACAGTAGAAGAAACCACCGGAGCGATGCTCAGTTTCGAGGTGCCGGGCAATGTGGAACGTATAGCGGTAGATGCCGGAACACGTGTGCGCCGCGGACAGTTGCTCGCCACGTTGAATCAGGCTTCGCTAAAAGATATGTACGATGCGGCGGCTGCCACGCTGACTCAGGCGCGAGATGCCTATGCACGTTATAGTAAACTGCATCAGCAAGGCAGTATGCCCGAGATTAAGTGGGTGGAAGTGGAAAGCAAATTACAACAGGCGGTATCTGCCGAAGCCATAGCCAAGAAGAACCTTAACGATAGTAGACTTTATGCTCCGTACGATGGGGTGATAGCTTCTAAAGAAGCCGAGCAAGGCATGAATGTATTGGCTGGTCAGCCCGTACTGAAGCTTGTAGACGTGCGTCAGGTTTCGGTTAAAATAGCCGTGCCCGAAAAAGAAATTGCCCGATTGAAAGTAGGACAGAAGGCGATGTTCCGTGTAGAGGCACTCGACGGTCGCTCGTACCAAACTCAGGTAACGGAGAAAGGTATTGTGGCTAATCAACTCTCGCATACTTACGAGGTGAAGATGAAGGTGGCTAATGCCGACGGTGCGTTGATGCCCGGCATGGTGTGCAATGTGAGCGTGGTTCCCGACTCTCAGAAGAGTGGGTTTATGCTTCCGGCTGGAGCCGTATCGCTCGATGTTGACGGACACCGTTTCGTATGGACGGTAGTCGATGGTAAGGCTGCTCGCCGATGGGTAGAGACCGGAGCGCTTGCCGGCAATAACGTATCTATAACCAGTGGACTGTCAGAGGGCGACCAGGTGATAACCGTAGGTAATCATAAGGTGAGCGAAGGCATGGAAGTGAACGTCAAGTAAAAGGGAGACACTGCGTATGAAAAGGAATTTCATTGAGGCTGCCATGGCTTATCATAAGATAGTGCTGCTGATAGTCAGTATGTTTGTTATCATAGGTATCTATGGATTATGTATGATGCCTAAGCAGGAGATACCGTCTATCACCATTCGTCAGGGACTGGTAGCCGTGGTTTATCCGGGAGCTACTTCTGCAGAGGTGGAGGCACGTGTGGCAAGGACGTTAGAGGATTTCGTCTTCGGATATAAAGAGGTGAACAAGAAGAAGAGCTATACGCTTAGCAAAGACGGAATGGCGCTGATGTTCCTGGAACTGAATGATAATGTCAATAACCACGATGCGTTTTGGTCTAAGTTTAAGCACGGTCTTAGCGGACTGAAGACGCAGTTGCCTTCGGGGGTATTGGCGGTGCAGGCTATAGATGATGTGGGCGATACCTCGTCATTGCTCATTACGCTTGAGAGTAATCAGAAGACTTACCGCGAGTTGCGGAAGTACTTAGAGTCGCTCGAAGACAAGTTGCGCCGCATCGATGCGGTGTCTCGACTGCGTGTGTCGGGTATGCTCGATGAGCAAATATCGGTTTATCTGGACAGTAAGAAGATGGCCCGCTATGGCATAGGTGCTTATTCGGTATTGTCGAAGTTGTCGATGCAGGGATTCACTACGCTGAGCGGAACCGTTAAGAACGATGATGGCGTATTGCCGGTGCATGTGGCTGATTCTTACGACACCGAGCGTGAGGTAGGCGAGCAGATAGTCTATTCTGATAAAGACGGAAATATTGTCCGACTGAAAGACGTAGCCCGTGTAGTGCGCGAGTATCCCGACACTGACAAATACATACAGTGCAACGGCATCAAGTGTGTGCTTCTCTCGGTAGAGATGCGCGAAGGCTACGATATTGTGGCTATGGGAAAAGAAGTGCATCAGTTGCTCGATGAGTATAAAAAGACTCTTCCAGATGATGTAAACATCACTACCATTACCGACCAGGCTAAAGTGGTAGAGGACTCTGTAATCAACTTCCTCCGTGAGTTGCTTATCGCTGTGGTTTCTGTTATCGTGGTAGTTATCTTGCTGATGCCGCTACGTGTAGCAGGGGTTTCTGCCATATCAATCCCGGTAACAATTTTCATGGCATTGGCACTGTTCTGCATATTCGGTATCGAGCTGAATACCGTAACTTTGGCGGCGCTGATTGTTACGCTTGGCATGATAGTAGACGATTCGGTGGTAATCATAGACAATTACATTGATAAGTTGGGCACAGGCATGTCTCGTTGGCATGCGGCATCGGCTGCACCGCGAGAGTTCTTTATGTCGGTATTGTCGGCCACTCTTTCTATCAGTATTACTTTCTTCCCGTTCTTGTTTACCATGACAGGCCCTTACGGCGACTTCGTTAAGTCGTTCCCGTGGTCTATGTTTATCATATTAGGTATCTCCTTATTAATATCGTTGCTGGTTACTCCGTATCTGCAGTACGTATTCATTAAGAAAGGCATCACTCCAAAGCAAGATGCCGACGGCAAAAAGAAGAAATCTCCGCTCGACTATCTGCAGGCTGGATATGACGCACTGTTGGCGGCTTGCTTTCGCCATCCGATGCTTACTATAGGTGCTGGTGTTGCTTCTATCGTGCTCGGGGTATTGATATACTTGTCCATCCCTCAGCGCATGATGCCTATAGCCGACCGTGACCAGTTTGCCGTAGAGTTCTATCTTCCGGCTGGTGCCTCTTCACAGCGTACCGCAGCGGTGGCAGATAGCATTCGGCATATCTTGGAGAAAGATGAACGTGTGGTTTCTATCACTTCGTTTATAGGTGAAGGTTCGCCTCGTTTTCATTCTACTTACGCACCGCAGGTGGGCGGACCCAACTTTGCACAGTTCATAGTGAACACTAAGGGAGAGGAAGAGACAGAGCAACTGCTTGATGAGTACGCCGACCGCTATACAGAGTATTTCGCCGATGCGCATGTGCGCTTTAAACAGATGGACTACTCTGATGCCATTTATCCGATAGAGGTACGTCTTAGCGGTGATAGCATCAGCGACTTGCTTAAAGCCGCACAGATAGTAGAGCAGACCATGCACGCCAATAAGGGTCTGAAGATGATTCGCACTAATTACGAGAACGTACAGCCGGGCATAATGGTACGCCCTGATGAGGTAGAGGCCGAACGACTTGGCGTAAACAAGGCGTTGCTGTCAGCCGATTTGGCTGTAGGTTTTGGCGATGGTGTACCGATGACTACGTTGTGGGAGAAGGATTACCCCGTAAGCGTGGTGCTGAAGTCTGATCATGACGGTAAACCTAATGCCGATGATTTGCTGAATGAATACATCCCCGTACTGGGAGGCGTGTCGGCGGTTCCATTGAGGCAGTTGGCATCTGTTACACCCGATTGGAACCTTGGTACTATAGTTCGAAGAAATGGCGTTAGCACCATTTCGGTCACTGCCGAGGTGTGTAGGGGCGGAAACGAGAACGTGTTGGCCAACGAAGTATGGAATGCCATCCCGTTCGATAAACTACCCGTAGGTGTTGAGGCATCGTTGGGCGGTATGTACGAGAAGGATAGCGAAACCATCCCTATGGTGGTAAACGGTGTAGTGATAGCCGTACTGCTGATATTCTTCATACTGCTGTTCCATTTCAAACGAATAGATTTGGCGTTGATAAACCTTGGTTCCATCACGCTGTGTGTGTTCGGAGCGATGGCGGGACTGAAGTTGCTTGGCATGGATCTTAGTATTACAGCTATATTAGGACTTGTAAGTTTGATGGGTATTTTGGTGCGTAACGGTATTATCATGCTCGACTATGCCGAGGAACTGAGGCGAGACATGGGCATGTCTGTACGCGATGCCGCCTATCATGCCGGGGTGCGCCGTATGCGACCCATCTTCCTTACTTCGGCTGCTGCGTCTGTGGGCGTATTGCCTATGATATTAGAGAACTCATCGCTGTGGACTCCTATGGGTACGGTGATTTGTTTTGGTACACTTATTTCTATGGTGCTTATTTCTACGGTGTTACCCGTTATGTATTGGTTGGCATTCAGGGGTAAGGTGAAATAACACGGTTTAATTTAATTAGGTATGAAACGGATATTTTTATTTCTCTGTATAGGATTGTCGTTAAGTACGGCATCCCTGGCTCAACGCCAACTTACACTTGATGATTGCCGCTCGCTGGCTTTGCAAAACAATACTAAGATAAAGACCGCACGGCTGGAGGTAAGCGGTGCTAAAGAGATGCAGCGTGAGGCATTGACCAAGTATTTCCCTAATATCAGTGCCGCAGGTACGGGCTTTAAGGCCGATAAAGGAGCGGTAGGGTTGTCGGTGCTTAACGGTATGTACTCTACGTCTTTTGTAGATAGGGGAGTTATGGCGGGTGTTACTGCCGTGCAACCCATATTTGCCGGAGGTCAGATTCTTAACGGAAACAAGTTGGCCAAGGTGAACGCCAGCGTTAAGAGCGAGCAGCTCCGCTTATCGGAAGATGAGGCTGTGCTCACCGTAGAACAGTATTACTGGCAGTGGGTATCGTTGAAAGAGAAACTTAAGACACTCGATGTGGTGGGTCGTCAGATTGATACTATTCGTCGTGATGTATCAACGGCTGTCGATGCTGGCGTGGCTATGCAGAACGACTTGCTTCAGGTGGAGCTGGAGCGTAACCGTATCTCTGCCAACAGACTGAAGGTGAACAACGGACTGAGTGTGGTAAAGATGTTGTTGGCACAGGCTATTGAGTTGCCTGCTGATAGCTTCGACATAGCGGTGTCTGTGCCCGAGGATTTGCCCGACCCTAATATATATAAGGTAGACCATCAGGCGGCTCTGCAGATTACTCCGACGTACAGAATGCTGCAAAAGAGTGTAGAGGCAAGCAAGCTTCAGCGTAATATGGAGCTTGGCAAACGACTTCCTACCATCGGCATAGGTGCTGGATATATGTATTATGATTTGCCCGACCAGCATAGCATCAGCGTTATAGAGAACCGTCGTTCTATGGGGATGGTGTTCGCTTCGATAGCTATCCCGTTGTCAGATTGGTGGGGAGGTACTCACGCCATCCGTCAGAAGAACGTGCAGCTAAAGATAGCCGAAGAGTCTAAGCGAAGTAACTCTGAGCTTCTGCTTGTGCAGATGCAGCAGCTATGGAATGAGCTTGTAGAGGCTTATGACCAAGCGAAGATATCTAAAGAATCGGTGGTAAAGGCTACAGAGAACGCTCGCATCAGTACCAACTGTTATCATGCCGGCACGGTGGCTATAAGCGACTTGCTGAACGCTCAGTCATTGCTTCAGCAGAGCCGAGATCAGTATACAGATGATTTGACTACGTACTTTATTAAGCGCACACGTTATCTCCAAGCTACCGGAAGATAACGTGCGTGCACGTTTTATTAAGATTTCTTTTGTGTGTTAGGCAGGAAGCCTGCAACTACTCCAAGTAGTGGCAGTACCGTACTTATGCGGAAGATGAATTCTATGCTTGTAAGGTCGGCTAGCCATCCGAAGAATGCCGAACCAAGTCCGCCCAAACCGAACATCAATCCGAAGAATACCCCTGCTATCATGCCTATCTTGTCGGGCATTAGGTCGGTGGCATATACCACTATGGCAGAGAATGCTGAAGATATCACAAGACCGATAATCACTGCCAGCACTATGGTCCACATCAAGTTAGTATATGGTAGTATCAGGGTGAACGGTGCGGCTCCTAGGATAGAACCCCAGATTACGTACTTACGTCCATATTTATCGCCTAACAATCCACCGCCTAAGGTTCCTATTGCTGATGCTGCCAGAAAGGCGAACAGGCAGAGCTGTGAGCTTTGTACCGAGATGCCGAACTTATCTATCAAGAAGAATGTAAAGTAGCTGGTCATGCACGATAGGTAGAAGTATTTAGAGAATATCAGCACTACCAGTATGAACATGGCCATGTGTACCTTGCTTTTGGGCAGATTAGGACCTGCACTAAGCTTGCTGGCAGGGTGCGTAGTGACGTATGCCAGCTTAGCCTTATACCAGTTTCCGATGCGCATCATGATGATGGCGGCAAGAATGGCTACTATAGCAAACCAGCCTATGGCTCCCTGTCCGAAAGGTAGGATAATCAATGCCGCCAGCAGCGGACCGATGGCATTCCCTCCGTTTCCTCCTACCTGAAAGATAGACTGCGCCAGACTTTTCTTTCCGCCCGAAGCCATCTGTGCCACGCGCGACGCTTCAGGATGGAAGATAGACGATCCTAACCCGATGATGCATACCGATAGCAGAATCATCCAGAAACTGTTGGCGGCAGCCATCATAAGCAGTCCGGCTAATGTGAAGCACATGCCTGTGGTAAGTGCATAAGGCTGCGGATGGCGGTCGGCATATCGCCCGGTAAATGGCTGCAAGATAGAAGAGGTGAGCTGGAATATCAGCGTGATGACTCCAATCTGTGCAAACGTGAATCCGAATTTTTCTTTTATGATAGGGTATATAGACGGAATGATAGACTGTATCATGTCGTTCAAGAAATGGCAGACACCTATGGTTACTAATATAGTGAAGGCTGTACCTTCCATTTTTCCGCGATACCCTTTTGTTTCGTTCTTTGTTTTTTCTGTATTCATTAATAGTTTTATTTTTCGGGGTGCAAAGTTACTAAATTTATCTGTTGCTTATAACTTCGTAGTTATACGTGCCGCTATCGGGCAATGCTTCATCTTTATCTGGGTTAAGATAATATTTGCCTTCTAATGGCATCTGCTCGTTTATTGGCTTCAACGAGTGATGCAGGTGCGTGCGGAACGCTTTATACGAGTGATCGTTAGTGCGCTGTCCGGCATCGTCGCGATAGATTATGGCGTAATGGTTTAGCGGATAAGCTTGTACCAATTGATTTATCTGCAACGCTAGATGTCGCGCTTCTATCGGCTGTATGCGGTCGAACAGATTGCTCATATTGAATATTATCAGTTCCGACAAGACAGAATGCGCTTTCCAGAACTCGGTTTGGATGGCTTCTATCCGTGGATAAAAGCAATTCGATACTTTACTGTATGGCTCTGACGAGAAGAAGTTATATGCCATGCGGTCCATTTCTTCTGTAGGATAGATGCCTGCGTACATCACATCAGAGTGTGGCATACGTCGCTGTATCATGTCGATAAAAGCTAGTCCCGACGCTCCGCATTCATAGCTCACATCGCAGAATACCACCTTGCCCGATACGTTGCTTGCGGCGGAAGTCAGCCATCCGCCTATGGTTTCGAACAGACTGCGGGCGGCTGTATAGCTGCGGCGCATATAGAAATAGTTGTACAGATACAACTTGTCGGTAGCCGAAAACAGAGAACTGTTGCCGGTGTTGCCGAAATCGTATCGTCCGTAACCGATGGTTTCGCGAAGCGGAGCGTTGTTTGTTGTTACGGTAGGGAAGCGTTTCTCCGTTTCGTTGGCTATGTACTGGCGGAATAATGCAGAGAAAGCCTCCGGCAGTTGGTAGCATTGCGGCTTCACATCCCAGTTGGCTGCGTATTGCGGTACGCTGAACTTTTCTCTTGCAAACTCATCAGCCGTAGTATCTATGTATCCGTTGTTCATGCGGATATACTCCATCAGCTTATAGAATGTAAGGTCGGCTCCCAGTATATGCGGATTTCCTACCAGAATCAGCTGCTTACGTGCACGTGTTATGGCTACGTTCAGCTTGCGGTCTATCATGAAATCTCCTTCTCTGAACGTATTTGCGGTAAGGAAATTTAGTTGCCCTATACTGCTTATTGTAAACGAGTAGATGATGACATCGCGCTGGCTTCCCTGATACCGCTCTACCGTGTCTATTGATATTAAGTTCTTACGGGGAATATTCTTATGCGATATTTCTTCTCGTATCATAGCTATCTGGTTGCGGTAGGGAACAATCACGCCCACCGTTCTTAATGGGGAGAATGCTATGCTGCTTACATGATATATGTGCTCAATCAGTGTGGCTACTATCTTCGCCTCCTCACGGTTGCTCTTGTCGGATGTGTTCTCGTCATTGGGGCGTGAGGTGGCGATGAATGCCATACGTCGTGTAGTGAGCAGTCGGTCTATATTATTCTCGTTGTGCAACGGTGCACGGTAGATGGGGTACGGCAACTCTTCTTCCTGATGAGGCAGAGGTACCGATTCCAGATGCTCGTCGTGATAGAATGCGTTGTTTGGGAATTCAGCGATGGCTGGATGCATTCGGCCTTGCTTGTTGAGTATGCTGCGCACTTTTTGTGGGCTGTTCTTATACAGACGCTCAAATAGCGAGTTGCGGCAGTCGGTCAGTCCTATGGCTGTCAGTAACGGATCGGTTACTTCAGCTTCCTCCGCACTCTGCATGGCTATGGCGGGCAACTGCTTATAATCGCCTATAAGTATGAATTTATCGATGGCGTTATACTGTCCGTGCCGAGCCGACAGAATACCCATAAGGTCGGGTTCCAGTATCTGCGAGGCTTCGTCTATCATGGCCACGTTAAAGTGCTTCAACGAGAAAAGATACAGTCGGCTGTTTATGGCGGTGGTAGTACCTACGTATATTCGTGTCTTCGTAAGCTTGTTGCGAAGTTCGTTTAGATGAATGTTTTCGGTAAGCAGGTTCTTCAGCAGATAGGTGCGGAAGAGTTCGTCGCACGACAGTTCGTTACCGATGCGTATAAACGGTGTGCGTGCGGCTATGCCAGAGTCTACCAGCATTCTGCATATTTCGTCTACTGCACGGTTGGTGTACGATAACAGCAATATTGAAGTATCGTCTTCTGTCAGAGCTTCTTCTACCATATAGCGCAGGGCGCACGATGTCTTTCCTGTTCCCGGAGGACCAACCAGCATGAAGTAGTCTTTGGCTTGTTTGGCCTTCAGCACTTGGGTATTGAAACGTCCGTAGTCTCTGTTCAGTGTGAGGCTGGCGTCCGTCTCTGGTTCTCTTAAGCCCAGCAGCAACTCCTTTCTGTCGCGTCGGCCTGTAAGTAATGTGAAGAGTCCGCGCATGGCGTTTACCGACGATGTGTCTGATGAGTCGTGCTCTATGGCGAAAAGGTCGGTCTCCGTACCTATGATATCTTTGTTTTGTTGCCCGTTGCGCAGCAGTACCATAACCTCGTCCGTCGTGATATCTATTATATTCCCCTTCATCAGAATTTCGTTGCGCACGTCGGGCATTCCGGTGTATGAATACAGTATGATGATATCGCCCGATCTGAAGTTAGGCAGAAAATCTTCTCCTTGCTGAGGTATGTGCAGTTTGATGATATCATACCCTTTATCCGGCGAACTACGGCGTTTTTCGGTGATGGTCAATCCTAACAATATGTTTCCGGCTTCAATCTTTTCGGGCAGAGGCGTATGCCACAGGCTGGCGAACCCATTAGATGGGTCGTTCCGTCCTCCGGTTTTGGCCAGTAACTGTTCTTTAGAGATGAAGGTAAAGAAGCGGCGGAAGTATGCTTTCTCTGTAGGTGAGCAGTGTTTCAGTGTGCTTATAACCTCTTGCAGCTGAGGCTCCTGATAGTCGGTCCATAACTTGTTCTGTACGGCGAATTCGTTCAGCATCTCGGTGCTCAGCGAGTCTGATACGTTACCGATGGCTCCTTCGGCCAACGCGGTTTCGTTTACTACGATTCTGTTTCGCAGGGCGATGCTTTGTCTGAATAGTTCTTCGGCGAAATGCTCTATTACCAGTCCGTCGTGATACTTGGAATACAGCAGGAAAGTCTGCATGTCTTCGGCCTTCTGCCCGAAGTTATACATCAGAATTCCCTGATAGAGCATCATTTGCACAAAATGGTCTTCCTTATGTCGGCGGCGATACTCATCACGCTTTCCCGATTTCTGTTCTACCAGCACTTTGAAGTCTTTCTGTAGCATATCTACACGTCCCTGCAGTCCCAACTTCTCGCAGATAAACGATGCTTCGAGCAAGGTTGATTTCGGATTAAACGCATGTATGTTGTTCGGAAACACTTCGTGTATAAAGTGCTTTATGTTCATCATCTGCATTTGTGCCTGCTCATGGAAGCGTCCGTCTATCTCGGGGCAGGTACAGAACTCTAATGCCGACTGTGCGAAGAATTTCTTTATGCTGTGTTTATACAGCACAGCATCGGCTAATGGCGTGTTTATGTAATCGTCAAGGAACTGTCCTGCCAAGTTACCCATAAGTATGGGCGATGTGCTTACGCGCGGCTTTATCTTATTGATGAAGAAGTTGAAGGGGTGATGTCCGTACTCTCTGAAACATGCCGCCAGCGAACTGATGTCTATCAGATAGTCAGGCTGTACTACTATAAGATTAGGTATGTATACATTGTTTTCGTCTACCCGTGTATCGAGCAGATTCAGTTGCATATCTTCTTTCAGTAAGTCGTGCAAGTATAACTGGTCGCCGTTGATGCCGGCTTTCGCATAGTCTATTATGATGAGCGGGTCCTCGTCGCTATCGGTAGCGGCGAAGATACGTGTATCGTCCCAACTGCTTACAGATACTCTGAGATACTCTATCAGCGATTTCTTGGTTCCGCTGTACGGACGGTTAGAGTGGGGGATTTCGGGTAGGAGTGATGCCGGTATATCTTCCTCGTACGCTAGTGAGATGAAACGCACCAACGCACGCAGGTCGTATCGGTACTCGTTCATATCGGGAGTGAACTTATCTCCCATAGCGGCGTTGCAGTTGCGTCGCATGGTCTGTATGGCATATTTGTCCGACGGGGTCATCTTCCGCTCCTTGCAGATAAAGTCGAGGCGGGCAAACAGGTTGGCGAATGCTATTGTTGCATCGGCTGTCAGCTCGTAGCACGCTTGCTGTAGCACCTTGTACAGCAGAATGTATTTGGCCTGAATGTTATCTGCAGAGGCTTTGGGCGAGTGGTGTATTTGCTCAATGCGGTTATATAGATCGAAAGATTGCAGTTCTATATGGTTTGATGTCTTGTCGGGCATTATAAAGGAGAGTTTTGGTGGGAGTGTATCATAGGTGAATTAATGCGAATGTGTATCATAAATGGCGGGCTGAAAGCCCAACGAGCTTTCAGTCCGCCATTAAGTTATGTTATATCCTCGCTATTTTATATGATAATAGTTATGATATACCATCGCAATGTTTTGTTTGAACCATCGCATTGTTTCACATCAATCATCGCAATATTTTCTAACTTATATGATAATAGTCATGATACACCATCGCAATGTTTATATGTAATAGGGCATTATGCCACATCCGCTATCACTTATTTTCGGCGCTTTTTGCAATCATGTCGCCTTCTATGTAGAGGCGTATCACTTCGTTTTTAGCGTTAGTGCGTATTGTAATCGATTTACGGAAGTAGCCTGGAAATTTACCTGCTCCGTTATACGTAACGGTTATTTCGCCGCTTTCTCCCGGCTTGATGGGTTCCTTAGGATACTTAGGTACGGTGCATCCGCAAGTGGCTATAGCCTGATGTATGACCAACGGACCGTTTCCGGTGTTGGTGAATTTGAATTTGCAGCTTACCTTTTCGGTTTCCTTAAAAGAACCGAAACTGTAGGTGGTCTTGTCGAATTTGATTTCGGCCGTACCTTGAGCTATCACCGCCAGTATGACTGAAACTAAAAATAATGTGGTGAGAAGAATCTTTTTCATCTTATTATCAGTTTAAAATCGTGCAAAGATAGTCATAAATCTCTTTACATATGTCTATGTATAGGCTTTATTAACATAGGGAAACTATCCGCGGTTTATTTGTTTCACACCTTTAACGGTTCTTATTTTCTTAATCAAGGCTTCCAACTTCGATGTATCGTCTACCATTACCGTAAGCATTCCAGAGAAGAGACCGTCGTGCGAGTCTATGCTGATAGAGCGCAACTGTATGTTCTCTTCTTTGTTGATGATAGAAGTGATGTTTGTTACGATACCTATATCATCATGACCCACTATACGCAGAGTGATGGCGTACTGCTTGCCGTGACTCTTTCCTGCCCAGCGTGCCCTTACTATACGGTAGGGGAAACGCGCTCTCATCTCTGGAGCGTTAGGACAGTCGGCACGGTGAATCTTGATACCGCCCGATATGGTTACGAAGCCGAAAACATCATCACCGTAAATAGGGTTACAGCATCGTGCCAAGTTGAAGTCTATACCCTTCAGGTTCTGGTCTATAACCAGCACATCATCTTTATAATAATCCTTTTCGGCAAACTGCTGTTGCATGTTGTACCCCTCGGCACTACGGTAAGGCACATCATCGCGCTGTTCGGTTTCGCGCTTCAGCATTTCTATATAACGCTCTATTATATCGTTGATGTCGCGCTTCTCGTTGGCTATGTCCTGAAAGAAGTCGGTCACCGTTTTGTATCCCAACTTCTTGATGAGGCGCATCAGCACCGCTTCATCGTATTCTATCTTACGGTTCTTGAACTTACGCTCCAGCGTTTCGCGGGCGAACTGTGTTTGACGTGCCACCAACTCTTTCAGTGCCTGACGTATTTTGGTCTTTGCCTTCGATGTAGATACAAAGTTCAGCCAGTCTCTTTTAGGAGTCTGAGTAGACGATGTTGTAATCTCCACCTGGTCTCCACTGCTCAACACCTGCTTTAACTGCACGTTGCGTCCGTTCACCTTGGCTCCTATGCATCGGCATCCCAGGTTAGTGTGAATAGCGAACGCGAAGTCGAGCACCGTAGCACCTTGCGGCAACTTGTAAAGGTCGCCTTTCGGAGTAAACACAAACACCTCATCTTTATATAGGTCGAGCTTGAACTGATCCATCGCCTCCATATCATTGTCAGCGTTCTCCAGCGTTTCGCGTATAGAGTTAAGCCACTCATCCAGTCCGCTCTCGCCCTTTATACCTTTATAGCGCCAGTGAGCTGCAAGACCCTTTTCGGCTATCTCGTCCATGCGCTCAGTACGTATCTGCACTTCCACCCATTTGCCTTCGGGTCCCATTACCGTGATGTGCAGAGATTCGTATCCGTTACTCTTGGGCACCGACAGCCAGTCGCGCAGACGCTTTGGGTTAGGCAGATACATATCAGTAACTATAGAATACGCTTGCCAGCACTCCTGTTTCTCCTTGTCGAGAGGAGAATCCAGTATCACACGGATGGCGAACAAGTCGTACACGCCCTCGAACGGACATCCCTGCTTCTTCATCTTCTGATAGATGGAGTGAATGCTCTTGGTTCTTCCCTTGATGTGGAACTTCAGTCCTGCTTCTTCAAGCTTTTCTTTTACCGGCTTGATAAAAGCGTCTATATATCTGTCGCGAGCCGCTTTGGTGGCGTTCAGTTTCTCCTTTATATGATAATAGATATCATGCTGCGTATACTTCAGCCATAAGTCCTCCAGTTCCGATTTCAGCTTATAGAGTCCCAACTTATGCGCAAGCGGAGCGTACAGGAAAGCCGCTTCGTTGGCCACCTCCAGGCGTGCCTCTTCGTTGGGGCTATCCTTAATCTGTCTCATCAGGTTAACGCGGTCGGCTATCATGATGAGCACCACTCTCATGTCTTGAGCGAACGACAACAATAGATTTCTGAAGTTCTCCGATTCTATAGTCGGGCTTTTAGAGTACAGCTCGTTAATCTTCACAAGTCCGCGGATAATACCGGCCACATCTTCGCCGTACATCTGCTTAACTTCGTCTAAAGTGCATAGGTGAAACTTCACCGAGCTATGTAGCATGATTCCCAATATGGAAGCACGTCGCATACCTATCTCTTCGGCCACGATGACTGCGGTCTGCATATCCTTTATCACCGGATTCATGCCGAACGCATTGCGTGGAACAGTCCCGTCTGACATGACCTTCATCAGATGCTCTTTCAAATTCTTGCAGTCATCTTTTTGTAATGTGTCTCCCGACAGATGCAGGAGGCGTCTGTACAGTGCGATGAGCTGTTTATGCTCATCGGGGGTAAAAAATGCTTGTCCTTCCATGATCTTTTCTCTTAACTTTACGGTAAAGGTAGTTTTTTTCTGTTTGTTTGGTGTAACCTTAAAGGTTTTTTTATACTTTTGGGGAGAAATCTCTCTTAGAGTTGAATATTTATCACTTAAATTATTATATATATGTTAACACAAGAAGATAAAGAATTGCTTGCGAAGAAAGGAATTTCCGAAGAACAGATCAAAGAACAATTGGCTTGTTTTGAAACCGGATTCCCATTCTTAAAGCTGTCTGGCGCGGCTTCTGTCGACAACGGCGGCATTTTTATTCCTACTTCAGAAGAGCAGGACAAGTATCTTGCTGCGTGGGATGCTTATAAAGACGGCGAAAAGAAAATCGTGAAATTCGTGCCGGCATCGGGAGCTGCCAGCCGTATGTTTAAAAATATGTTCGAATTTTTGGGAGCCGACTACGACGCACCGGAAACAGACTTCGAGAAGAAGTTCTTCGATCATATACACGACTTTGCTTTCTATCATGACCTCAACGCTGCATGCCTTGACAACACTGGTAAAGACATCAACGCGTTGTTGGCCGAACATAATTACAAAGCTATAGTAGCTAATCTGCTCGAAGCTGCTGGCCTTAACTACGGACAGCTTCCTAAGGGATTGCTTAAGTTCCACCGCTATGCCGATGGCGTACGCACTCCGCTCGAAGAGCATCTGGTAGAAGGCGCATTGTACGCTGCCGGAAAAACAGGCAAGGTAAACGTACATTTCACCGTATCTACAGAGCACAAGGCTTTGTTCGCTAAATTGGTAGACGCTAAGGTAGCAGAATACGCTAAAAAATTCGGTGTAGAATATAATATCTCATTCTCTGAGCAGAAGCCAAGTACCGACACTGTAGCTGCTGATATGGAAAACAATCCGTTCCGCGATGATAAAGGCAAGTTGCTTTTCCGTCCGGGTGGTCATGGTGCTTTGATTGAAAACTTGAACGACTTGGATGCCGACGTGGTATTCATCAAGAATATTGATAATGTGGTTCCCGACAGACTTAAGGGCGACACCGTTACTTATAAGAAACTGTTGGCCGGTGTATTGGTTACACTGCAGAAACAGGCTTTCGAATACTTGGAACTGCTTGATAGCGGTCACTACAGCCACGATCAGCTCGAAACTATCATCCGTTTCGTACAGCAGAAGTTGCGTTGCCGTAAGTCAGATATCAAGGATCTGGAAGATGCCGACTTGGTAATCTACTTACGTAAAAAGCTGAACCGTCCGATGCGTGTATGCGGTATGGTTAAGAACGTAGGCGAACCGGGTGGTGGTCCGTTCTTGGCTTATAATCCTGACGGAACCGTTTCATTGCAGATTTTGGAAAGCTCTCAGATTGACATGAACGATCCTGAAAAGAAGGCTATGTTCGAAAAAGGTACACACTTCAACCCGGTAGATTTGGTTTGCGCCGTTAAGAACTACAAGGGCGAGAAGTTCAATCTGCTGCAGTATGTAGATAAGGCTACAGGCTTTATTTCTTATAAGAGCAAGAACGGAAAAGACTTGAAGGCATTAGAGCTTCCGGGTCTGTGGAATGGTTCAATGAGCGACTGGAGTACAGTCTTTGTTGAAGTTCCGTTGAGCACATTTAATCCGGTTAAGACTGTTAACGACTTGTTGCGTGAACAGCATCAATAAAAAAGCTGCGTGAGCAGCGCTTATACTGCGTGAGCAGTATCCTAACCTAATATCAAATTAATTTTTTTAGTTTATTCAATGATGAGACTGAAAAGTGGGGTTATTCCCGACTTTTCAGTCTCTTTTTTTATGAGAATCTTAGGTGTATGCGCTTATCGCTTCACTACAGAGAACCTGTAGGCTGTATGACTCTGAAATACCTCTCCGGGTTGGAGTGCCGTACTGGGGAACTGCGGATTGTTGGGGCTGTCTTGAAAATGACACGTTTCAAAGCAGATGGCTCCGCGAGGCACATCCTTCATTCCGTTGCCCGAGTAGATATGCATGGCAGGCTCTGTGGTAAACACCTCCATCAGTCGCCCGCTCTGTTCATCGTATATAGTAGCTGCCGCACGGCTGTCTTCTCCAGGCGAACGTAGCACCCATGCGTGGTCGTACCCCTTGGTTACCTTCAACTGTGAGTATGGCGTATTTATCTGTGCGCCTATCACGCGCGGCTCACGAAAGTCGAGTGGGGTAGACTGTACCGGCCACATGGCTCCCGTCACACATTTCTTATTGTCGTACGGAGTAAAGTAATCAGCGTCTACCCACAACGTTTGCGCCTCCACATTGCGTGTCATATCGCCCGATAGGTTGAAGAACGAGTGATTACATAAGTTTATTACCGTAGCCTTATCGGTAGTAGCCTTGTACTGAATATCCAGACTGTTATCCTCCGTAACCATATACGTAAGCATAATCTTCAGATTTCCGGGGAATCCGTTCTCTCCGTCTGGCGACAGATAAGACAATGTAACGGAATGCGCGTCGGCATGTTCTTTCTTCCACATTCTCGCTCCGAAATTCGGGTTGCCCCCATGAGCCGTATGCCCGTCTGGATGATTAGCCTGCAGATGGTACGTCGCTCCGTCCATAGTGTACTGCGCGTTCAGAATACGCCCTATATAACGTCCTACAGTAGCCCCATAGTTCTGCGATTTCTGCATATACTCATCTATATTATCAAATCCTCTTACCACATTCTCCATCTTGCCTTCGCGGTTTGGCACCATGATAGAAACCACTCTCGCCCCATAATTAGTGATGCACACCTCCATGCCGCTTTTATTAGTAAGCCGATACAAGTCCGTGTGCTTACCGTCGGTCACCTTCTTGAAATCAGCGTGCTTCAACCCCGAAGCCGAAGTGTCAAACCTGTTAGTGGCGCACGATGCCAATCCCGCGGCTATAGTCAGCGTAAAAGCCGCTCCGATAAATCCTCTCAGTGTCATTCGTATTTTTGTATTCTTCATTATTTGTTATTTTTACTGTATTGCAAATATATAAAACAAAATCTTTTTCGTAATATAAAAAATGTAGCTATCTTTGCACCCCGAAAAAATAGCGATTAATAACATGCGATGCCGTGAATAGCGGTCGTGTATTCTAGAACACCACGTAAAAAACAAGAACGATGAAAAAAGAAAATCTCGTGTCAGTGCCCTACATGATACTGGGCATAGTATTTTGTGTATGCCTTGTGGCAGCAAATCTGTTAGAAACAAAAGTGGTCTCACTCGGACCCGTAACAGTAACCGCCGGACTGGTGGTATTTCCCATCTCTTACATTATCAACGACTGCATAGCCGAAGTCTGGGGCTTCCGTAAAGCACGCCTTATCATCTGGATGGGCTTCCTCATGAACTTCATGGTAGTAGCCTTAGGCCAGATAGCCGTTGCGCTTCCTGCCGCCCCATACTGGGAAGGCGAAGAAGGCTTCAACTTCGTTTTCGGTATGGCACCGCGCATAGCCGTAGCCAGTCTGTTGGCATTTTTGGTAGGCTCTTTCGTAAACGCATACGTAATGAGCCGAATGAAAATATCATCACAGGGCAAGAACTTCTCGGCTCGCGCCATCCTTTCTACCATTTATGGCGAAGGCGCAGACTCTATCATTTTCTTCCCTTTGGCGTTTGGCGGACTGATGCCTATAAGCGAATTAATCAACCTGATGCTGGTGCAAGTATTGCTTAAAACCGTATACGAAATCATTGTGCTGCCCGTAACCATCCGTGTGGTTAAGTACATAAAGCGTGTAGACAATACCGACGTGTACGATGAAAATGTATCTTATAACATTCTAAAGATAAACGAATTATGATGCCGATGAATAACGAAGCCGCCCTGGTGGTATTCAGTGGTGGACAAGACTCTACCACTTGTCTGTTTTGGGCGAAGAAACATTTTAAGAAAGTATATGCCCTGAGCTTTATCTACGGACAGAAGCACGTTAAAGAGGTAGAATTGGCACGAAGCATAGCAGAGAAGGCCGAAGTGGAATTCGATGTGATGGACGTGTCTTTTATCGGACATTTAGGCCGAAACTCGCTCACCGATACTTCTATCCACATGGACGAGGAGAAGCCTGCCGATTCATTCCCCAACACTTTTGTGCCTGGACGTAACCTGTTCTTCTTGAGCATAGCGGCTGTGTATGCCCGCGAGCATGGCGTAAACCATATCGTTACAGGTGTATCGCAGACCGATTTCAGCGGTTATCCCGACTGCCGCGACTCGTTCATCAAGTCGCTCAACGTAACGCTGAACCTTGCTATGGACGAGCAGTTTGTGCTTCACACACCGCTTATGTGGATTGATAAGGCGCAGACATGGGCGCTTGCCGACCGCCTTGGCGTGCTCGACCTGATACGTCATGAAACCCTTACCTGCTACAACGGCATACCGGGCGATGGATGCGGACACTGCCCATCGTGCAAGCTTCGCCGTGAAGGACTGGAGAAATACCTTGCCGATAAGCAACGCATTGCCGATAGCCTTGGTATGTAATCACCTATATTAAACGAATAATCTCTTATGGAAAGAAAAGATGAACTTACCCTGTTGGGCAATAAGAATACTCAGTATAAGCAAGACTACGCTCCAGAGGTGCTGGAGGCGTTTGTAAACAAACATCCAGGAAACGACTATTGGGTGCGTTTCAACTGTCCAGAATTTACCAGCCTTTGTCCTATTACCGGACAGCCCGACTTTGCCGAGATACGTATCAGCTACCTGCCGGATGTTAAGATGGTAGAAAGCAAGAGCCTGAAACTCTATCTTTTCAGCTTCCGTAATCACGGCGATTTTCATGAAGACTGCGTAAACATCATCATGAAAGACCTGATTAAGCTGATGGATCCTAAATACATCGAAGTAACAGGGATCTTTACTCCGCGCGGAGGTATCTCCATCTATCCGTATTGCAACTACGGTCGCCCAGGCACCAAGTACGAGGAGCTGGCTGAATACCGTATGCGTAATCACGATTTATAATTAGTTTGAGCGAGACATACACTATTGCTTGATGTATGTCTCGTTTGTTTTATAGTGTAAGTATTCAAATAATGTATTATATTTGCGCCATAAATCAATTGTAATATGAAACGTTGGATTCTGCTTCTTCTGATGCCCTTGTGGGTACTGTTGATACAATCTTGCCAAGCGCCGGGTTGTGTTGACGAGGGTTCTGTCGTTTCGTATACACATGTCACTTCTAGTCACGTTACAGACTCTGATACTCCCGACGATGTAGACAAGGCTATCTCCGCAATTCCGTTAGGAGATATGCTGAACAGCTCTACAGAGAGTCATTTCCACTTGGGAAATCTCTTCCAGCGAGGCCTGCGTCAGCTTGTGCAGCAGTGGAACAGGGAGGTTATGAAAGCCTGCGGACGCTATGCACAGTGCATGAATATCTTGTCGGCAGATCATAACGCCGTGACATTTCAGATAGGCAGATGCAGTGTAAGACCGCTGTATCTGTACCACATCCGTCATATCATAATTTAGCGGTTTTATTTTTATTAGCTTGTATCATGTTATAGCCCATGTTTTTACGTGCGGTTAGCATGTGTCGTGTCTTTTCTTATAGCGTATTATATATTTTTTATAACTTTTTAAAACCGATATTTTATGGAATCATTATATACTTCTTCTTCTGAGAATTTGAAAAAATGTGTCAACGTACGTAATGTGGTATTGTCTGTAATAGCTCTGCTGGTAGGCGGTGCCTTGGCTTATTATTCTACTGTGGTGGCAGATTCTACCATCAGTAGCTTGGTGCTGTGCGTTGGTTCCATCATCATTATATGTGCGCTCTATTGCGTGTTTTTCCGTGCCATGCATTGGGTGTATGCGCCTACGCATAGTGCCATGAAGGCCGATTCTGTTAGTTATGAAGCTAAGCGTTTCGAGGCTTTGTGGAATAATCTTTCCGATGAATTCGGATTTAGTCGTTTGCGCAGCACTGCCGAGCAGAGTGCTATCCGTATGGATTATATTTATTCTGTAGACGGCAAGTTTGCTGCATTGCAGTTGTTTCAGTATTCATCGTTGCTTTATTCTCCGATTACTGAGATTTATACGTTGAAGGGAGATGATGCTGGTCGTTTTATCGATCGCATTAGTCGGGAGAATAAATGATGTTTTCGCTTTATGTCTCAAATAATAGCGAAGGTGTATTATCTGGGATCATCTGACGATGGCGGGCTGAAAGCCCAATGAGTACCTAGCCTAGGGCAACGCCCTAGGTATCAGGTATAACATATACTACGCACTGAAAGTGCAAAAGTAAAAACACCATGTTGTGTGGGTTTACTTTTCCTCGCTACATAATTTATGCCAGCCCTCTATCGGGTCGTGCTCTAACCAGAACTGTTTGATGGTGAGCTTCGCTATTTTCGGATCCAGCTTTGGCTTTGTGCTGCTTGAAGCCTCCTCTATCTCGCCGTAGCATTCGTTTACGAAGACGTAATACTGGGCTTTGTCCGGGAATACAGAGTACGTCCAGTAAGAAAAACATGCCCCTCCCGACTTCGCTTTCAAACCGATTTTTCCTCCCTCTATAGACATGGAATAGAACGCGAACTTCATGGGAAAGGTATATGTGGTGATAACCGAAATGGTACTGTCGGCCCTGTCGATGAAGAAGAAACCACCCGTAGCTTCGTCGTCGGATGCCAGATATACAACTTCCAGCCCCTCGGGTTTGTTTATCAAGGGTAGGGTAGTCCACTTATCGAACGGCTTCTTTATGTTAGCCTCTTGGTGCTGGTTGAACAACCTCACCATTTCTTGGAATTCCTCCTTGGTGAACGGAGTGCCGGCAAAGGCGATACAGGTTTGCAACAATGCAAAAACAATAAGGAATAGTGTACGATGCTTCATAATTTTCTGTCTCTTTTACAGTAGGTTGGTACTAATGGTTTTATCTCTATGCTACACAGGATGTTGTGCTCCTACAAATATAATAAAACTTTATATAATAGCCTTACTTTTTTGCTGTTATTATACCCCGATTAGTGTACTCTTTAGCGCAAAATCCATAGCGTATTATCGTATGTAACGAAACATTACGTTTGATTTTTTGCAATACTTCCTTTGAAAACCGATTTTACTCCGTTTGATATTTATATAAATCGGCTTCAGAGTACCTTTTGGAGAGGGTTGAAAAACTATATTCGAACTTCGAAAAATAGAATGCGATTCGTAAAAAATAGAATGCGAATGGGCAAGTGAAAAAATACGAATGACGGTTGAAACATCTCATTCTTTTCTAGGTTTTTACACGGTGAAAACGTTGTTTAATAAGAATACCGCTTCAGTCAGTGTATAAAACAAGCGTTTGCAGCTTTAAATGTCAGCCGCAAATTAATATATATTTCATAGGGGTACGTTTATTACGACTATATTTTGTATATTTGTATATTTGTATAGAGCAGATATATGAAACGATAGAAAATACTATGAAAAGACCTCTAAAAAATACCCTTCCCCAACTTGAATTTTTGAAAAAAATCAAGTTGTTTAATATTTATAGATTTAATAATATATATATTATATAATAGGGTGCACTTCTCACGACATTTTGTGTTTGATTTTGTGGATGAATTTCATACGGTTATGAGTTATAATATATCTGATTCTCAGCTTGATAAGCTCGGTCGTTTGTGCCTCATTTTGTGGGGCAACTTTGGGGCATTTTGTGGTGCACTACGTTTTTCGGTACAATTACATTAGAAAATCAAAATATAAAAACTCTCTCTATGGAAAATTTCAACATCTTTAAAAGTTCAGGAAACCTAGGTCATATTCTTATTACTCGCCGATTGCTTAATGCACTGATAGACCCAGACGAAGATATCCTGTATGTCAGGATGTATGCTTATTGTCTGTCAAGAGCCGCATACGGCAATGGCATTTCTGGCGAAAACGGTTTGGAGCGTGGCGAGCTGTTCTTTTCTACACGTCGCTTAAGTGAACGTTTTAATATAAACCGACGTACACTGATGCGAATGCTGAACAAAATGTCCGAAGAAGGACTGATACAGATTATCAATTCTAAAGTACGAGGTAAATCATCGCGCATCAAGATGCTGTATTACGACCAGATGTGCGATTTCGCTACCGTTTACGGTGAAACTTCGTATAGAACCAAGCGCCAGTTCGAGATGTTTTGGGATTTATACATTGAGGCTTCGGGTAAGGAATCCGTCGACAAAGAACTGGCTCTCAGCCACTGGAAACGCCTCGATGACGATGAACGCTTGATGGCTTTGGCATCTATGAGCATATATTTTGATACTATACCGCGTAGCAGATGTGACAAGGTGGTAGAATATTGGGCTAAAAAGAGCTTTTTGGTTAGCGTAAATTGAGGCGGTGTGGGATTGTCGGTTCTTGTCGTACGAGTTTTGCGGCATAGGGGATTACTCTGTGCGGTAAGGCTTGTTTGCTGAAGATTAGGTAAGAGATAGGTTAATAGAGATTTGCATGTAAATAATTAATATTGAGGTCTTGACAATTGCTTTTTGGTAATTGTTTTAGCGACTTAGCTCATGGTTTGCATGTGGCTGCAATAATAAAAATGAGTATTTGCATTTATTTTACGTGATTGTTTATTACCTTTGGTTTAAATTTAAAAATTAAAATATTTGATAACTCAACTAAATAGGATTGAATTTTCTCTTGTACAGAGGGAAAACAGGTAAATAGTTGCTGAAGGGCTTGTTAAATCTGTATGTACCGTTAGTAAATGGTGTAGCAATGTAGTTTAACCTGATTTGAAGACTTTAGCTCAAATAGCAAAGATCCTTAATGTTGAAGTTACAGATTTTATCAAATAACCTATTGAGTAATCCTACATTAAGCAAGTTTATGAATGAGAATTGGTCTGAAATCATAGAAATAATGAAACCTGTTATTGGTCAAGGCAGAAATCGAGATGTGATAAAAATGGCTTTGTCAAGTTGTCTACGTACCCTTGGATGGAGAACAACAACAGGTTCTATGCGAAATGACTTCATAACAAAATCGGGCAAAACAATTGATATCGTACTTGGAAAAGAGGGAGTAGCTGGATATTATCATATAATACTTCCAATCCTGATCAACACTGAAAAATCAGAAAATGATATTATAGATTATATTTCAGGAGTAATGCTTGATATAAACGTTAAAATAGCTATTGTTGTAGGATCTTCTTTTAATCTATACTTTTTTGATAATGATATTCAAAAGGCTGTGTTAATTGGAAATATTTCATTCGAACAGGACAATGAAGAAGGATTAAAGTTTTCATCATTGTTTTCTGCGCATGAATTTGATGAAACAAACCTGATAGTTTACTTTGCATCTCTGTATAAATCGAGATTACCAAGAATGAAATTGGATTCACTTATTCGCTCATTGATATCTGATAATTCTAAGGCAGAAGAAGTCTTAAGATTATATTTAGAATACGAAGGGTTTGAAGGTGAAATTGTTGATGATGCTTTACGTGATGTTGGTGTTGATATTTTCTTTAAAAACGATGTGGCTTCTGAAGAAATGCTTCATTACCAAGAACCAGAAAATAAACAATTAAGCAAATCAGGACATGACAATACACGTTTTTCCCTAAATGGGGGCCCTTTCTTGTCTAAAAGACATTTTGTACTTAGTGTAGTGTCTCAATTTGTACAAGACAATCCGACAATAACATTGGAACAATTGGAAACTCGTTTTCCATCAGAAATCGCAAGTAAGGAAAGAGGGGTGATTAGAACATGGGAACAAGTACAATCTTGGGCTACAGAAAAAGGGCCTGACATATTGAGTCGCTATTGTTCTAAAACGAATGAGATAATAACTCTTTATGATGGAACTAAAATTGTAGTAAATAGTCAATGGGGATCTAGAAATTTTCCACGTTTCCTAGCTTTAGCAAAAACGTTATATCAAGTAAATAGTGACGCACCATATGAAGGAGTAGAATGTATTGAAAGTATAAGCACTGCTTATTCTAATCCTAGTAGAGCTAAAAATTTTAAGTTTAGTATGGTAGGAATAAAAGTTGGTGAAACAATTGTGTTTGACGCTACTAATACAAAAGTAAAAGTTGCATCAGACGATACAATTGAATATAACGGAAGCATATATAGATTATCAGCTTTTGTTCGCGCTTTTATTCCAAATCATATGAGGAATAACTCTAATAGCTATAGAGGTCCGGAGTTCTTCTCTTATAATGGAGAGACATTGACAAGCCTGAGAGATAATAGCGTAAAGAAGCAAGTAGCACAAACTTCCAATGGCGAAAATGATGAAACTAATAAATGTATACACATTTCATTGGAATCATTTAAATCTTTTAAAACTGGAAAATGAGAAAGAAAAAGATAACTTTCATAGATTTATTTGCCGGTATTGGTGGCTTTCATACTGCAATGCACAGTGTGGGGGCAAGATGTGTGTTTGCAAGTGAGTGGGATAAATATGCCAGAATATCATACGAAGAAAACTATAAAAATATTGAGCCTAAGCTGTTTGAGAAAGATGATAAAGGAAATTATTTATATTTCAATGGAGATATAACAGAAGCCAACCCCAAAGACATTCCTAATTTCGATGTTTGTTGTGGTGGATTCCCCTGTCAGCCATTTTCCGTTGCTGGACTCAGACGAGGTTTTGATGATACGAGAGGAACTTTGTTTTTCAATATAGCAAACATCGTTAAGTATAAGATAGAACATGGATATCCTCCTAAAGTATTGTTCCTTGAAAATGTTCGTGGCTTAAAAAGTCATGACAAAGGAAATACTTTAAAAGTGATTTTGGCAACTTTGGAGGAATTAGGATATGGTGTGTCTTATACTGTATTGAACGCTAAATACTTTGGTGTACCACAGAACCGAGAGAGATTGTTTATAATTGCTTGGTATAAAGAGCTTATTAATGTAGATGAATTTAAATTTCCTTATGGTATAGATTCAAAAGGAAACACAATTTATGATAAAGTGGCATTGAAAAATGGAACAATGCCTACTAAAGTGTCTGATATATTTGAACCAGATGAAGTTGTAGAATCGTTTACAATCTCTGATAGGCTATGGGCAGGACACCAGGCAAGAAAAGAGCGCAACAAGGCTAATGGAAAGGGATTTGGTTATAGCAAATTCTTTGGTGACAGTGTTTATTGTAGTACAATATCTGCAAGGTACTGGAAAGATGGAAGTGAAATCCTTATAGACCAGACTGATAAAAACCGTAACCCTCGTAAACTGACTCCTGTAGAGGCTGGACGTCTTCAGGGGTATCGTATACTTGGAAGTGGATGGTTGCACCCAGAATGTGCTAATAATCAAAATTACAATGACTCAAATCCAGAGTTCAAGATAGTAGTTACCAATAAAGAAGCTTATCACCAATTTGGTAACAGTGTAGCTGTTCCTGTTATTAAAAGGTTGGCACAAGAGATAGTTCTTCAGTTACTTAATAAATAATACTGTAACAATATGAAAAACATACCGATTTTAAAAAACCTTCAAGTCGTATTAAAAAGTGCTACAGATAGGTATAATCATGAATTTCAATTACAGGAAATTCGGTTAAACGACTCTTTCAAAACCGCTTTTCGACAATATGTTTTAAAGAAAGGCGGTGATGTAGAGTATTTTAATTCGACATCTATTGTAACCAATAAAGTAGGACAATATATATTTATAGCAAATCAATGGTTTGCTATAGCTTCATATTATGTTGATTTTGTTACAGAACTTTTGACTTACCAAGAATTTTTTGATAAGATTTGTCAAAGTCATGGAATCAAAGGTGACCAAAAGAAGGAATATGCCGTAAAGCTTAAAACTAATCCAACGAACGTTGATAAACAAATTTTTATATCTACATGTTTGGATATACTTAAAGAAGAATATCCGGGGCATGCTGATATAAACACGGTTGCAGGATACCTATGGAATTTTGCTAGTAATTATTCATGGTGGTCTGGAAGCAAAACTATTGATAGACGTGATTTCTATATTTCACCAGTATTGAGCCTTTTAAATGTGGTGAATGCTAATGCAGAATACTTAGCGGAAATAGTACTTTATTATGCTAGTGACCTAACATTACGTCGGTTTGCGGAAAATATAGAGAACTTTACCATTGATGTAAAACTTAAAAATTATTATCCCAACGAGATAGAACAAGAAGAATTGTCTTTTCAAGAGGATGAACAACAATATATCTCCAATGTTGATAGTAAACCGCATGGAATATCAATTAGTGCAGCCAGTCTTGAAAGATTTAAATCTAAAAAATAATCATGAATGCAGTTTGGCAAATAGTCAATAATCATCTAGCTTTAAAGTGTGGTAATCAAATACTTCACCCTAATGCAGAGGAAGTGTATGCTTTCTTAAACAAACAAAATCTTGAAAGCATTCAGGGGATATCTTGCAATTCGCCTATAGATGATATTGTATCATTGAAAATTTCTAGGGTTGGATCACCTGTTTCTATGATTCTTGAAAACTCAGGAAAGAATTCCGTTTTGCTGAGGATTGTTTCAATAAGGAGAAATGTTGAAGTGAACGTAGACATAGTTGAAGGTTCAATTATAGACCATTGTATAAGCGATAATATTTGGTTCTATTTATCAGATGGTATAACTGAACTTCAGGACTTAATTGATAAAACAGGTATTAAAAACAGTGGCATTATTACGATTCGACAATATCTTAAGATTGTTGAATATCTGACATTGACTCATAGTCGTTTCATCATAAACAAGGTTGATACTTCGAATTTTAAAGATCCTGTTGATGAAAATGAAAATGTACCTTCAACATTGAAGGCTACATTGTTCCCATATCAAAAGACAGGCTATCTTTGGCTAAAATACATGCTTCAAGAATGTCATGGTTGTATTCTAGGTGATGAAATGGGATTAGGTAAGACCATGCAAGTAATAGCTGTTATGCTTTACTTAAAGCAAAATAGAAATGTACCTATTTTGGTAGTAGCTCCAATTTCTTTATTAGCGAATTGGAGAAGTGAGTGCCAGAAATTTGCTCCTTCACTCAATGTGTGGGTACATCATGGCGCTACACGTACAGGAAATTACAGAAACCTTATGAAGTATGATGTTGTTGTTACTTCATATACAACTGTTGTCAGTGATATTCATATGCTGAACATGATAAAATGGGAACTAGTAGCTCTTGATGAAGCTCAGAATATCAAGAATCCATATAGCGCAAGAACTAAAAGTTGCAAAGCTATAAACAGAATTCGTAGTTTGGCTGTTACAGGAACTCCATTTGAAAATCATGTTACTGACATTTGGTCTTTGGTAGATTTTGCAATACCTAATATACTAGGGTCTATTGATAAATATAAAGAAGAGATATCTGATGATGTTGTTGGGGGCGAAAAGATTGAACCTATTTTATCGCCACTTATGATTAGAAGGCTTGTCAATGATGTTGCAAAAGATTTGCCAGAAAAAATTGTGTCTACACAACCTATTCAAATGTCGGAAGAAGAGTGTGGTCAATATACTGAATACTTGGAACAAATTAAAAGTAGTACTGATTCTGAGAATATAAACTTAGGAACACTACAAAAACTTCGTATATACTGCACTCATCCTTTAGCTGTAGAAACACCAGATTTTTGGGTTGACCCTTGTGAATGCTCTGTGAAATACCAACGTTTCTGTGAAATCATGTCTGAAATAGTAGAGAGAAACGAAAAAGTTATAGTCTTTACTTCATACAAGAAAATGTTTGATATATTTAGAAAAGATATCAATTCTCGTTTCGGAATTAAAGTTTGGACAATAAACGGGGAAACACCTGTTGATGATAGACAGTCTATCGTAGATACATTTAATAAGTTAGACACGTCTGCAGCTCTTATACTTAATCCTCGTGCTGCTGGTACAGGATTAAATATTACAGGGGCAAACCATGTGATTCACTATAATCTTGAATGGAATCCATCTCTTGAAGACCAATCGTCCGCCAGGTCATACAGGAGGGGGCAGCAGAAAACAGTTTTCATTTATAGGCTATATTATGAAGGAACCGTTGAAGAGGTGGTAAACGAAAGAATAGAAAGAAAAAGAGATATTGCTTCATCCGCTATTGTTGGTAATACAGGTATCAATCAAGATAGGGATGATATTATAAAAGTCTTAGAGCTAGTACCTACAATAAAAAACAATAAAATATGATAATTACCAATCAAACAAATGTCGCAGAAGATTTTGAACTTCTACCAGATCCTGAGCGCATTGTAAATGGATTGCGCGATACAGGTTATGATTTTAATACAGCAATAGCCGACATTGTAGATAATTCAATTGCAGCTAACGCTAGCCTTGTGAATATTAATGTCATTATAGCTCCCGACTTAAAGATAAAAGTCTATATTACTGATAATGGTATAGGTATGGACGAGCAGGGGTTAAAAAATGCTATGCGTTATGGCTCAAAAGCACGAACAGAGAAGAATAGTTTGGGCAAGTTCGGTTTAGGACTAAAAACTGCTTCAACTGCATTTTGCCGAAAACTGTCTGTTATATCGAGAAATGCCGAAGATAATATAATTCGTAAGGTTCAATGGGATTTAGACTACATTGGTGAAAAAGGAGCTTGGCTTCTTCAATTTCCCCCTTTGGATACTGATGAAGAATACGAATTTGAAGATATTACAAGCGGAGGCCATGGAACATTGGTTGTTTGGGATAATATTGACCGCTTAATGAAGGATTATAAGACATTTAAGGCTGCTCAAAAAGCTCTTGAAAACATTCTTAAAAAACTACGGTTTCATTTATCTATGGTGTTCCAACGCTATCTAGACCACAATGATACAAGAGCAAATAATGTGGACATCTATGTCAATACAGTAAGGGTTGCTCCTTGGGATCCATTCTGTACGGCTGAACCTAAAACAGTTAAGTTACAAGATGAAACAGTTCCTGTTCAGATGCCAAACGATTCTGAGGCATCTTTTCATATTGCAGCTTATATTATCCCTAAAAAAGGAGATTATTCAAGTATTGATGCAGAGAAAGAAGCTAGAGTAAGCAACGATTTACAAGGTATCTATGTATATAGAGAGAACAGATTAATTCATTATGGTGACTGGTTTGGATTCCAAAAGAAAGAGCCTCACTACTCACTGCTTAGAGTTGAATTTTCTTTTGGTTATGATTTAGATGAACTGTTGAACGTTGATATTAAGAAGTCAAGGATTTTATTGATAGGTGAACTCGCCGATTTTATTATTAGATTCCTTAGTGCTCCATTTAGAGAAGCGAATAAGTCGTATCGTAATAATGAAACGAGTAATATCCATGTAACAGGCTCTCAGGCTCATCATTATTCAAATCAAAATATCAACTCAAAAGCTCCTGAGGTAGAAGAAGCTAAAGTTACTCAAAACGGAGAGAATTCGGCTCAAGTAGAAAATAAAAATGGAATATTTACAAAGACTATTACCATACAGCATAGTACTATTCCTGATCAAAATCGTGTTATACCTGTACCATCAATAGATGGAAACTCTCTTTGGGAACCAGCTCTTGTCGATGGGAAACATGCCGTTAACATTAATGAAAGTCATCCTTTTTATAAAAAAGTCTATGGCCCATATCTTGCTCAGAACATTGTTGTACAGGGTCTTGATGATTTATTATGGGCACTTGCAGAAGCGGAAAACTCTACTTGTAATCCAAGTAGCATAGAGAATTATGAAGATATGAGATATACAGTATCTCGTATCCTGAAAAAATTAGTTGCTGATTTACCTGATCCAGACCTCTTATCTGAATAATATATGAGTATCAACTGTAAAAGTCTGAAAGAATATATTGAAAACGCTTTCTCCATGCCGTTTGTTGTCAATAGTACAATGACGGATGGGGAGAGCCGTTATTCGTGTCATCCTGATAATGAGGGTGAAGTTCTGTTCAATTCTACAGTTTATATCCATAACAATGTCAGGGTTATAGTAGAAATAGAGCCGCAGAGACACGGAGGAGAATTGTTATATGAGATGTCAAGGGCCTCGTTATACCAAAGAAAAAGGTTCTTTGATTATCTGCAGATTCTAAGAGACAAGAATGCCAAAATTCAGTTTTTAGTAAATGGTTCCAGTTTGAAGACTGTAGAACAATGGCCGAATAATTGGAAAAGTTTATCATGCCGAATAACTAAGGTTCCCCTTACAGATGACAATGATGAGTTTGATGAATTTCAAGTTGTCTCAGAATGGATGAAGCATTCTATTTGCTTGATATTTGCAACACTAACAATTACAGATGTTGAAGAATATCCGCAAACGTTTTATGAAGAAGGTTATGCTGAAGGTTCTGTATATCAAACAGTATTAAACAAATATGAGCGCAACCCTATCAATAGGGAGTTATGTCTCGCAAAGAAAGGATATAGATGTAAGATCTGTAATTTTGACTTCAAGGAAGTATACGGTTCGATAGGTAAGCATTTTATCGAAGTTCATCATATCACGCCTGTATCAATGTTAGGATCTGGATATAAAATCAACATAGATAAAGATCTAATACCAGTATGTTCTAATTGCCATTCGATGCTTCATAAAAAGAATCCTCCATATCTTCCTGATGAGTTGAAATCTATTATAAAATCAGTAAGAGAGAACCATAAGCAAGTGATAGGAAGATAAAAACTATCCGATGGCATCAAGGATAATCAAAGATACCTTGGAAGCCAAATTGATAAAGGAAGAAAACTCAGAGAGAAACAACAGACATAATTATATTCCATATTGGGCATGAGCCATGTAACTGAGAGTCTCAGAAAAAGGTCAATGTTAGCTCATATCCTTGTATAATGGGCATAATTCATGTAACTACCATGTAACTGGAAAACCACATCATGCCATCGTTTTGTGAAAAATAAAATTCCTACCTTTGCAGTAACTACAACTGATGGGTTATGGACAAGATGACAAAAGAGCAGCGGCATCGATGTATGGCGGCAATACATAGCAAAGACACCAAACCGGAAATGCTGGTGAGGAAGTACCTTTTTGCACGTGGCTTCCGCTATAGGCTGAATCATCCTCGCTTGCCGGGTCGTCCGGATATCGTGCTTCGCAGGTATCGCACGGTGATATTCGTGAACGGGTGTTTCTGGCATGGGCACGAGGGGTGTAAGGCTTATGTCGTACCTAAATCGAACGTGGAGTTTTGGAAGGCGAAGATAGAACGCAACAGGCAGAGGGATAAGGAGCAGCAGAGGCGACTTGCGGAGATGGGGTGGCACTGCATAACGGTGTGGGAGTGCCAGCTAAAGCCGAAGGTGCGACAGCGGACGCTGGAATCGTTGGCTTTTACGTTGAATGAGATTTTTCTGAACGACCGCAAGGTGAGGACTTACCGGATGCCCGAAACCGCTTGTGCCGAAGCTGCGGAGCCTGATGAGGCTATAGGTTATGGGGTGGATAAAAAACAGTTGCCTCTTGATCCGGGTGGACCAAAAGGCAAACTGGAGCATTAGAGTATTTATAGACTGTCCCTTCACAGGGATGATTGAGTTCGGTATTTCTTCATGTTTATTTTGTGATGTTCAGCAGTCGCAAGTTGTTGAGCACCATATTCTGGGCTGTCTGCTGAATGTATTCGGCCTGCTCTGCCTGTAAGCCCTTGGTATATGCCGTTTGGTAGGGCTTCTGATGTATGGCGCTGAAGATTACGTTGGCTGCCAAATAGGTACCTAATGGCGAAGGGTGGGTGCTGTCTTGAGCATAGAGAACATAGTCGGGGCGTTCTCTGCGTACCTGCTGCCATGCCATTCCCACGGGAGCGCACCAAGCACCGTTGGCGTAGGTCATTTCAAGGTAGCTGGTTTTCAGTCGCTCCTGCATCCCGGTGTACGAGTCGATTAGCGGATAGTTGGGCACCGGAGTCTGGCATCCGTATTTATGTCCCCATGTCATATAGAACACCACGTGCGCCTTAGGGCTGTACGCATGCACCAGGCTATCTAGTGTATGAGCGTACAGATAAGTATCTTCTGCTACCATGTGCGTAGGTTTAGCCGGAGCTTCGCTTTGCTCTTGAAGGATTACATAATCCCAGTTGCCTTCCTTAATCTTGGCTATGGTTTCTTTATCCTTCAGGTGTCTCTCGAAAGAGAAGCCTCCCTTCAGACTTGCCCTGTACGACAGCTTCAGCCTTTGGCTTTCGGCTATTTTCTGTACATCATCTGGCAGGTTATTGAAATAGGTGTAGCTATTGCCTATGAATAGCACCCGTATAGAGTCGTTGGCGTTTTTTGCCGATGCGGTGCTGATGCATGCGCATAGAAATAATAGTGCTGTAAATAGTTTCTTCATAATGGTAAAACGAAAAAGGTTCATGTAATAAGGTTTTTTATCGGCTCCAAAGTTAGAAGATTTCGGCAAAACGTGAATTGTTATCCTTGCCTAATGTAAGTAAAGGATGTGTTTTTTCATGCCAGATATGTTTAATCGCTATAGATTTTGTTGAATAGGGTTAGTGGGAGAGAGCTTTTTAATTCAAATAATAGAAGTTGTAAGGTGTATTGGTTAATCACAATCAAATCTGTCAAACATTTCTAGAAACAGTAGGAAATAAAGCATATAGCTTTGAATAATTAAGTGTATAACTTTGCTGATTCTGAAAGATAACTCGTATATTTGTAATATTATTACAGATTTTAATGTTATCTTTATGATTGTGCAGTTTTCAGTTGGCAATTATTTGTCGTTTAAAGAGCTGTCTACCCTCTCTTTGGTAGCTACTAATTTGAAGGAGGCAGCTATATCGGACATCGACTCTATGACGGAAATGGGTGACGCTATCCCTGCAGTACTTCATGGAGCTGCCGTTTATGGTGCTAATGCATCGGGTAAATCAAACTTTGCTAAAGCGTTTTCAACTTTCAAATGGCTTGTAGTAAATTCTATGAAAGAGCTTCAGGCTGGCGAAATGCTGAATGTGGAGAGCTTTATGCTCAATGCTACGACTGCCCACGAGCCGTCGGTGTTTGAGATAGTGTTTTGTAATACCACCCACATTTTTCGATATGGCTTTGAGGTTGATAATAAGAAGGTGTATAAGGAGTGGCTATATCGTAGAAACAACAAGAAACGTGCAAAAGAAGTGGAGTTGTTGTATCGTGAGGAAGATACGTATAATGTTCATCCGTCGTGTACGATAGCGAAGAATCTTATCGCCAACAAGATGGTGCGCTCTAATGCTCTGCTTGTTTCTGTTGCTGCACAATTCAATGATGAGACGGCTGTAAGCATTGTGAATTGGTTGAACGATACGTCAATCATCACCACTCATGACGATGACGTGATGTGGAAACGAGCGGCTATCAAGTTGGATGACCCGAAGATTCGTAAGCGTATAGTCGATTTCTCACGCTTTGCCGATTTGGGTATAGAGGATATATATAAGGTTAATGATGAGGTGGTTAGTAGTCATGTGCAGTATGATGACGAAGGGAAAGAAACCCAGGCCGTTTCATTCCCGTTCGAGAGTAATGAGTCTGAAGGAACCATCAAATACTTTCAGTTGGCCTATCCCATTATTGATGCGTTGGATAATGGTAAGCGCTTGGTGATAGACGAGATTGACAGCAAGATGCATCCTAAGTTGACGAGTAAAATAATTGAGCTATTCAATTCTAAGGCTACTAATCCCAATCGCGCTCAGTTGATATTTACCATTCACGATACAAATATATTAAGTGCCAAGATCTTACGCAGAGATCAGGTTTGGTTTACGCAAAAAGATGCTTATGGTGCTACTAAGTTGTATTCTCTTGCCGACTATAAGGTTAGAAACAATGCGTCTTTTGAGAAAGAATACCTTGAGGGCAAGTATGGAGGAACGCCCATTATCGGTGATTTTTCAAAGTTGTTCGTTAATGAGGAGGATTGATTATGGCAAGGTATAATCCAAGACAGGAACGAAGCTTGAAACGCCGTTCTAGTTATAGAGACATTAAGCAGTCGTTCTTGATTATCTGCGAAGGCGAGAATACGGAGCCTGATTATTTCAATGCTTTTAGGTTGACTTCTGCTTCAGTAAAAGCTGTGGGCAAAGGAATGAATACCATAAAATTAGTTCAAGAAGCTATAATTATCAGAAATGAAGAGCGTAGAAAGGGGCATGCATTCGACCAATATTGGGTGGTGTTTGACAAGGATGATTTCTCGAACCATGATTTTAATGAAGCCATACGCATGGCAGAATCTAATGGGTTTAATGTAGCATATAGCAATCAAGCATTTGAGTATTGGTTCTTGCTGCATTTCAATATGTATCGTGGCTATATCCACCGAAACGATTACGAGCAAATGCTTAGTCAACAGATGAAAGTAAAGTATTGCAAGAAAGATAATTTCACAACAAAAATCTATGGAATGCTGTTACCATATCAGTCTGATGCCATATTAAGAGCCAGAAAGATTCTGGCTGAGTTCGGAAATACATCGCCATCGCTTGCTGTATCTTCAACAACAGTGTTCAAACTTGTTGAAGAATTGAATCGGTTTATATAAGCTATTTGTGAATGACAAGATGAGAAAGCAACTATAGAGTTGTTGATATAAAAACGATAGGGTGACAAAACAGCGTGTTTTAAGACTGCTGTTTATGTCACCCTATACGGTAAGTTATTAGTGATTGAGTTTTAGTCTGGCAATCGGATTAATAGTTAGGATTTTGAACCAAAGTGCCACGTGTTTCACGTATTTCGTAAGTTGGGATAGGGTATAGCTCATGCTTACCTGCCTCGAAATACTTTCCGGCTGCCCAAACGTATTTCTTCAGTGTGCCATCGGCAACGGCTGCGGTGAACTTGTCGTTGAACTCTTTGATGGTTGATGCCAGTTTGTTCCAACGGATAAGGTCGAAACGGCGGAAGCCTTCGAAGCATAATTCTCTAGCTCGTTCTACGAACAGATACTTCTCTACGCTTTCTTTGCTAGGGAAGTTGGCCATGGTAAAGTCGATGTCGGCATTTGCGGTTGTAGGATTGTAACCATAAGCTCTTCTGCGTACTTGGTTCAGACACTCTAAACCAAGGTTGTCTAGCTGACCTTCGGCTTCGGTTACCGCTTCGGCATACATCAGCAACACGTCAGAGTAACGCAGTAAGATAAAGTTGATATCCATGTTTTCCAAGTCTTTCGGAGGACCGGGAATCCAGTTTCTGCGCCATTTGCCTGGTGCCCAGTTGTAGCTTTCGTTACGATTGATTTCTATGAATTTGTCTTGTGCATTAATCTTGAATGTAGCGATAGCTGTTTCTCGGCGGGCATCACCTTGTTCATACAAGTCGTATGCAAAGCAAGAGGTTTTGATGAACGAGTTACCAAGGCCGAATGAAGAGTTACGATTGATTTCCGGAGAGTTGTATGAACCAATTTTACTACTGTGGTCGCTTTCTCCCGATGGGTTGAAGAACTGAACCTCGTACATTACTTCGCTTGGATCCATGATGCCTTCGCATACGTTCTTAAATACTCTTTCGTAGCTATTGTTTAGCTTATGACGATGTGAATTAATCAACTCTGCACAAACTTCTTTAGCTTTCTTATAATAATCAAGATACTTTTCTGGGCGTTCCATCTTACCGTTTTGATGCAGTGAGTATCCGGCGCGATACAGATAGGCACGTGCCAGTAAGCCCATTGCAGCTCCTTTAGATGGGCGACCTTCGTATGAGCTGACTTCATTATACCAAGGCAGGTCTTTGACAGCTTCTTCCATATCGGTGATGATTTGGTCGTACACTAATTCTTTGTCGGTACGTGTAACAGCAAAGTTTTCTGTCTTGTTTGATGCTGTAAGTTTCAAAGGAACATCGCCCCACATACGTACTAGGTCGAAGTAGCAGATGGCACGCAGAAGTTTGGCTTCGGCTATCAAGCGGTTGAATGATTCTTTGGCTGCATCGTTTGGCAGTTCTACTCGGTCTTTATTGGCCATGATACGGTTTACGCGGTCTATACCTGTGTAGTAATAACCCCATGCTTGCTCTAGCCAACTGTGTGCCGGGTAGATGTTGTAGTGACCAAGGTCGCGTGCGGTATGTCCGATGCCCGAACCTTTAATGTGGCTAATGTCGGTATCGCAGTCGCTAACCAACATAAAGTGTCCGTATGTCATTTTCTGGCTTAGTACTTCGTATGCACCGTTAACCGCTTGCTCTAGTTGGGTTATGTTGGTATAAAAGTCTTGCTCGTCATAGAAGTCGTAGGTCTTTTCTGCAAGAAAGTCTTCGCATGATGTAAACAGGAATGCTGTACAGAGCAGTCCCATTGCCATGCCTATAAATCTATTATATAATGTTTTCATAATCTAGTAGTATATGATTTAATTATTAGAAAGAAATGTTAGCTCCAAATACAACCGAAATAGCCGACGGATAAGCTCCCCAGTCGATGCTTGGTGTTAATCCGTTGTTAGCGCAGGTATTGACTTCTGGGTCATAGCCAGAATACTTGGTGAAAGTATGCAGGTTATATCCGGTAGCATAGAAGCGTACGTTAGAGAGTTTAATCTTAGTAACTATGCTCTTAGGCAGTGTATATCCTAAAGATATGTTATTAATCTTAAGGAATGAACCATCTTCTACATAACCAGAGTGGAAGCTAAGGTTTGAGCTACCATCTATTGATACGTAATGTCTGTCTTTATTTACAGCGGCAAGTTGCTCTGGATCATTGAAGATGTATTCTCCTTTATCGTTCATTACTGTAAATCTATCCAGCGCTTTGTCTTTCAGTGTATTTCTCCAGCGGTTGTTGAACTTAGTGTAATACATCTGGTTTGCTCCATAAATTTTGTTTCCGATAGAGAAGTTCAAGAATACGCTCAAGTCGAATCCTTTCCATGTAAAGTTGTTTGTTAAACCACCGTAGAGTTTAGGGTTGGCGTTACCGATAATGGTTCTGTCTTCTTCGGTAATCATACCGCTGTTGTCGGTGTCTTCAAATTTCCAATATCCTGGTTTTGGATAATTGTTCTTATCGTAAGGGATACCTTCTTTGATGATGTATTTTTTATTTGTTGCATCGTATGTAAAGTCGTCTACCGAGTATGTGCCAAGCAAGCGGTAGCCATACATCTGACCTAAAGGTTCTCCTACGCGAATCATATAGTCGCTCTTGTTGAACTCGGAGGTCTGTGCCCAGTTAGACATAAGCTCCATGTAGTTGGTGTTATACAGGGCTTTTACTTTGTTTTTGTTGTGCGATAAGTTCAAAGTAGTGCTCCAGCTAAAGTCCTTGTTCTGAATGTTATGAGTGGTAACAGTTACTTCGATACCCTTGTTGTTGGTTTTACCTGCATTAATCATCATTGATTTGTAGCCCGAAAGTAATGGCACTGGGGCATCGAGCAACAAGTCTTTTGTATCAATGTTATAGATGTCCATACCTACCTGAATGCGTTCATTCAAGAATCCCATGTCGATACCGAAGTTGGTAGTGACGTTTGTTTCCCATTTCAAATCAGGGTTTTGCAACTGTTTGCTTACGAAGCCTGAAGCTGTGCTAGATCCGTTATACGGAATCCAAACAGAACCCATCTTTGAAAGGCTTAAATAGTTGTCGATTTTATTGTTACCGGCTGTACCGTAGCTCAGTCTCACTTTCAGGTTAGAGAAAATATTCAGGTTTTTGATGAAGTCTTCTTCCGAAGCTCTCCATGCGAAAGAGGCTGCCGGGAAAACACCCCATTTGTGGTCATTACCAAATTTGCTTGAAGCATCGGCACGGACAGATGCTGCAAACAGATATTTCTCTTTGAAGTTGTAGTTGGCACGCATAAAATACGACAGCATTCTGTCGCTTTCCAGGCGTGTAATTACTTTGTCGGGGCTTGCTCCTAATGACATATCGGCCAGACCGAAGTTGGTGCCTTCAAACTGACGAGCTCCTGCTCTAAGGTAATCGCTTTTGTTCTGAATAAATTCCTGTCCGCCTACTACTGTAAGGTGATGCTCTGGGTTGAACACTTTGTCGTAGGTGATGACGTTGTTGTACATAAAGCTTTGCTGCTCTTGGATGGTTTTCCATCCGTAAGGAGCTCCAGAGTTCTTTGCTTGTTTTGAGCGTTCAGTGTAGAATACATCGTTGTTGATGGTACGTTTACGTACTCCTACAGTAGCACGGTAAGATAAATCTTTAGTGATCTTAATCTGTACGTCTCCGTTTATAGAAAGAATGCGGTTGCGCTTGTTTTTTAATTCGCTTTCTACAGAAGCTATAGGGCTTTGCATCTGGCTAGCACCTTCAAGCAGAAGTACAGGGTCGTCATCGTCAATAAGAAGCTGACCGTCGTCGCCATTCTTTCCGATAGTAGGTCTGTACTGAATAACATGCTGCATACGGCTGTATGAGCCACCTTCCTGAAGGCTTCCTAAACCTTCTGTCTTTTCGTCGATGTAGCTCATGTTTGTTGAGAAGTTAAGCCATGAAACAGGCTCCTGATGCATTTTCAAACGGAAGTTATCTCTTTTCAGACCGCTGCCGTACCATATACCTTTATCGTCGACATGTGTATATGTAACCATGTATTGTGAAGTCTTGCTACCTCCGCTGATAGTGAATTTATGCTGCTGGGTAGTAGCCGAGTGATTCTCGAATATTTCTTTCTGCCAGTCGATGCCTTGACGGTTGCTGTATAATGCGTCGAATTCATCCCATGTACCATAGGTAGGAATTACAAAGTCGCGCATAACGTCGGGCGAGTCGATAGCACGTTCATACTCAAGACGTACAAAGTCGGCTACGTTGAGTACATCATATTTCTTATTTACCTTCTTGAAACCGATGTACATGTCATAGCTGATATTGAATTTTTCGGCTTTACCGCCTTTGGTTGTAATCAAAATTACACCGTTAGCACCTCTGGCACCATAAATAGCTGTAGACGACGCATCCTTTAGAATGTCGATAGATTCGATATCGCTAGATTCAATTCCTTTCAGTCCGTCTTCGCTAGGGAAACCGTCGATGATATAAAGTGGTTCATTGCTCTGTGTGATAGATGTTCCGCCACGTACCTTGATAGATACTTCGGCATCGGGTGAGCCTTGAGAACGGATAATCTGTACACCGGCTACTTTACCGCTCAGTGCCTGAGATACATCTGTAATGGGTACTGCTGCCAGTTCCTTAGAGCCTACAGACGAAACAGAACCAGTAAGGTCTCTTTTCTTAACGGTAGCGTAACCAATGGTTACTACTTCGTCGAGTACAAGCGCGTCGGCTTGCAGAGTTACATTTATAATGCTTTGTCCGTTGACTTTTACTTCTTTGGTAGTCATACCAACATACGAAAATACCAGAATGTCTTTCGCTGCATTGTTTACTTTAAGAGAGAATTTACCCTCGGCATCTGTAATGGTTCCCACTCCTGGAGCGCCTTTTAGTGTGACGCTACCACCAATTACTTCGTACCCTTCACCGTCGAGTACTTTACCTGTAACTACGACGCTTTGTGCATACATAGCCATACTTACAAAAGTAAGGATACCGATAATCAATCCTTTGATTTTGTACATAATGTAATAATTTAAGTTTAACAATTAATATTTCGTTTTATTTAAGAGAGTTTTCTCTCTGTGTTTTCATGCTTTGTACGTCGATGTGTGTTTTTTGTTCACATTGTTAGATTTATTTTTAGTTGCTCTAAAGTTAGACGATTTCTATTGATGGCTGATTGTAGACAAGTTCAATGTAAAATAAGAAATGTGTTTTTAAATGCTAGATATGTCTAACAACTATTAAATATGTTGAACTGCATGAGTGTTGAGCCAGTAAACATGCCGTTTGGGTGGTTTCTGAAGCTATTTGTTGCATACCTCGTGCTTTTTTACGAATATTGCATATTATTACCAAATTTGTAAAAACAAACCTATTTCTATGAAAATAAAATCTGTATTGTCGCTGGGCGCGGCTTTCTTGTTCGTCGCCCTGTCTGTGTCTGCTCAGAAAGTATATAATGTGTCCGATTATGGCTTGCATCCCGACAGCAAGAAGAATGCTTCGCCTGTGGTGCAGAAAGTCATCGCCCGTATTCAGGCGGAGTGTAAGGATGGCGAAGCTGTGATTCTCCGTTTTGAGGAGGGACGTTATAATTTCCATGAAAAAGGATGTGCCGAACGTGAATATTATATCTCTAACCACGACCAGACGAATCCTAAAAAGGTGGGACTGGCGTTAGAGGATATGAAGAACCTTACCGTAGACGGGCAGGGGGCTGAGTTGATATTCCACGGACGTATGTTGCCTGTTTCGCTCTTGCGCTCGGAGAACTGTACGCTGAAGAATCTGCATATCGATTTCGAGAATCCTCATATCTCGCAGGTTAAGGTGATAGAGAACGACCCTCAGAAGGGTATCGTATTTGAGTCGGCACCGTGGGTGAAGTATCGTATCACTAAGGATGGCTTTTTTGAGACCTTTGGCGATGGATGGACCATGCGTCATAACTATGGCATCGCTTTCGAGGGCGATACCAAGCATTTGGTGTATAACACCAGCGATGTTTATTGTCCGATAAAGGGTGTGAAAGAGATTGCTCCACGCCGTATCTTGGCTCCGGAGTGGAAAGACCAGCGGTTGGTGCCGGGCACGGTGATGGCTCTGCGCGGTTGGTATCGTCCTACGCCGGGCATCTTCCTCTCGCACGATGTAAACACTACTATAGAGAATGTGCAGGTGCATTATGCCGAGGGTATGGGCTTGCTGGCTCAGCTGTGCGAGAATATTACGCTTGATAAGTTTGGCGTATGCTTGCGTGGCGAGAACGATCCGCGTTACTTTACTACTCAGGCTGATGCTACGCATTTCTCGGGATGCAAGGGTAAGATTGTATCTCGCAACGGATTGTACGAGGGTATGATGGACGATGCCATCAATGTGCATGGCACTTATCTTAAGGTGATGAAGCGTGTAGACGACCGTACGTTGGTGGGCCGTTACATGCATAATCAGGCTTGGGGCTTTGAGTGGGGATGCATTGGCGATGAGGTTCAGTTTGTTCGCTCTAACACTATGGAGCTGATAGGAGAGACTAACCGTATCGCTTCTATCCGTCCGTACGATAAGGAGCAGATAGCTGGTGCTCGTGAGTTCCTGATTACTTTTACAGAGCCGGTAGATGCCGCTATCAACGAGAAGAGTGGTTTCGGCATAGAGAATCTTACCTGGACTCCGGAGGTTCTTTTCGCGGGAAATGTTATCCGTAACAACCGTGCGCGTGGTACTTTGTTCAGCACTCCTAAGGCTACGGTGGTAGAAGACAATTTGTTCGATCATACTTCGGGAGCAGCAGTGTTGCTGTGCGGCGATTGCAACGGATGGTATGAAACTGGCGCTTGCCGTAATGTGATTATCCGTAAGAACCGTTTCGTTAATGCGCTTACTAATCTCTTCCAGTTTACTAATGCGGTGATTTCTATCTATCCTGAGATTCCTAATCTGAAAGATCAGCAGAAGTATTTCCACGGTGGAAAGGATGGTGGCATCGTTATAGAGGATAATGTTTTTGAGACTTTCGATGCTCCTATTCTATATGCTAAGTCGGTAGACGGGTTGGTGTATCGCCGTAATGTGATTAAGGTGAATCATGATTATAAGGCGTTTCATCCTAATCAGCGTCGCTTCTGGTTAGAGCGAGTTACTAATGTTAGTATTATGGAGTGATGGGGTGACATAGTAACATAGTAACAAAAAAACGGACACACTTGGATAATACCGGTGTGTCCGTTTTTGCTTTTATATACAGCTGGTTAGTTACGAACTATGAGATATTCTTAATCTTTTATCGGATTAGGTTCGGTAGGCGCATTGCCGGGCTTTTCTGCGATAATGGCGTTAAGTACTATACCTACAAAGGCTGCAAGGGCTAATCCTGAGATATGTATAGGGCCTACGGCGATGTCGTCTGCGGCTCCGTATTTCACGCCTACAGAAAGGCTGAGAATCATGGTAGCGATGAACACGTTTCGTGGAACGGTGAAATCTACCTTTTCTTCTATCAGGTTACGGATACCTACGGCACTAATCATTCCGTAAAGGATGAGGCTTATACCGCCGATGGTGGCGCTGGGCATCAGTGCTATGAGGCACGCGAATTTAGGACAGAACGCCAGTATGATAGCGAATACCGCAGCTATGCGGATAACGCGAGGGTCGAATACACGGGTGATGTTAAGCACTCCGGTGTTCTCGCCGTAAGTGGTGTTGGCAGGTGCTCCGAACAGCGATGCGATGAGGGTAGCAATACCGTCGCCGCTGAGGGTGCGGTGCAGACCGGGCTTGCTCAGGAAGTCCTTGCCTACGGTAGAAGATATGGCGCACATATCGCCTATGTGTTCCATCATGGTAGCGAAGGCTATAGGTGTGATGGCTACGATAGACGAGATAATCATGGTCTGATCGGGGTTGTCGAATATGGCGAGCGGAGTACGTTCGCGGCTCACGGGGAAGCCTATCCATTCGGCTTCGCTCAGTGGGGTGAAGTCTATCTCACCGCAGCAGGCGGCTATGATGTACGACAGTAATACACCCAGCAATATCGGTACAATGCGGATAATGCCGCGTCCCCATATAGAGGCGCAGATGGTGGTGGCTATGGCTACTATGGCCAGCATCCAGTTGGTTTGGCAGTTGGTTATGGCAGAGCCTGTCAGCGTAAGACCGATGGCGATAACTATAGGTCCGGTAACTACCGGAGGGAAGAAACGAAGTATTCTTTTTACTCCATACACTCTGATGAGGGCTGCCATTACAAAGTAGAGCAATGCGGCGCATGCTACACCAAGACAAGCGTAATTAAGTGCCATGTGCTCGGTCATTCCGTGTGCCACGCCAAGTTGTTTCATCGAGGCGTATCCTCCAAGGAAAGCGAAGCTCGATCCGAGGAAGGCGGGTACGCTCCATCGGGTTATGAAGTGAAACACCAATGTGCCTATGCCGGCAAAGAGTAGGGTAGTAGATACGTCAAGTCCCGTAATAAGAGGTACAATGACAGTTGCGCCAAACATGGCGAAGACATGTTGCAGTCCTAAAAGAGTCATTCGCGGCAATCCAAGTGCACGCGCATCGTAGATAGGGGGTATGTTCCCGTTTTTCATTAGCTTGTTTTTATTTTTATTATACGGGATGCAAAGTTACGTGTTTTAATCGTAAGTTTATGCACTTATCTTTATATAGTTGCTTCCGGGCGTGTTATATTATGCAAGAATTAGTTTGCTTATCCCGATGATTTTGACGTATATTTGTATGTTGCCTGTATGTCATGAGATGTGAAAACAGGCATAGCCGAAAGAATATCAGGCGATTTATCTTTCGTAATAAAAGAAAGGAGAGAGGTGTTAATTGATAATTAAAAAAACGCGCTGAAACTCAGCGCGTTTTTCCATATAAATATGTCCAATTAAATTTCACCAACGGTGAATTTCTCAGGATGCTTACCTACGAAATCCTTGAAATACAATTTGATTTCGCGCATATCCTTTTCGATGTCTCCGCTCGGTATTATAACCTTGTTGGCGGTGACACACTTTTTCTTGTAGTCGAATCCGGCAAGAACGATAGGTATGTTAGCGCCCAACGCCATGTAGTAAAACCCTTTTTTCCATTCAGGATTAGCAGAACGAGTACCCTCTGGAGTAACCGCCAGACGGAATTCCTTACTAGCCTTAATTTTCTGCACTATCTGATCTACCAACGATGTATGCTTGCTTCTGTACACAGGCACGCCACCCATCCAGCGGAACAGATAACCCAACGGGAAGAAAAACCACTCCTTCTTCATCAAGAACCCCGACTCCATACCCAATGTGCCGATAAGCACCTTTCCGATAAACAAGTCGATGTTAGAAGTATGCGGAGCTACACAAAAAATACACTTGTCGTAGTGCGGAAACGATAACTCAGCCTTCCAGCCGAATATCTTATAATAAATAAACTTGCAAATCTGCTGTTTCATCTACGTGTATAAGCTGATTTACAATCTATTTATTTAGACAATTCTACCAAAGCGTTGAATACCTCTTCAGTTTTCTGGTTAAAGTCTTCGTGCAGTTTCTTGTAAAAACCTTTCACGTTACCCGGTTCAGTGTGGCTGATTCTCTTAATCATCTCTTTACGCATGTCGCAAGTCTTCTTTACCAACTCAGCATAAGCCTGTGACTTGTTCTCGTCTTTTTCCAGTGAGAAATCTAACAAACACATGCCCAACATTACGTCAGCTATATAATTTACGTTTTTCTTCAATAATCTTCTGCTTGCCATAATTTTATTGTTTTTGGTGAATAAAAAATTTTGTTGTTGGTAAAGATAGCTTTTTTTTGTGGAATAAAATGACGGATGCCCTTTTTTCGTGTAAAAAACACGTATTTTTAAAGATACGCTTTTATATTTCCGAAAAAAAAACGAAATTTGCGCTGCATGTTTGCAATAACAGAACTTATACACCTTATATAATAAACGAAAATTATGACAAAAAGTGCATTACAAATTGCTAGAGCTGCTTATCAGCCCAAATTACCTAAAGCATTGCAAGGTGCAGTAAAGGTACAAGAAGGTGAACCTACTCAGTCGGTTGCCGATCAGGAAGCTATTAAGGAATTGTTCCCTAACACTTACGGTATGCCGTTGATTAAATTCGTAGAAGGAGAAGCTAAGAACTTCGACGCTATGAACGTAGGTGTTATTCTCTCTGGTGGTCAGGCTCCTGGTGGTCACAACGTGATCTCTGGTTTGTTCGACGGTATTAAGAAACTGAACCCTGCTAACAAGCTTTACGGATTCCTGATGGGTCCTGGTGGTTTGGTTGACCATAACTACATGGAACTTACAGCCGATATCATTGACGAATACCGTAACACTGGTGGTTTCGATATGATCGGTTCTGGTCGTACTAAACTCGAAACAGTAGAACAGTTTGAAAAAGGCTATGAAATATTGAAAGAACTCGGCATCAAGGCTTTGGTTATCATCGGTGGTGACGACTCTAACACTAACGCATGTGTATTGGCAGAATACTACGCTGCTAAGAACTATGGCGTACAGGTTATCGGTTGTCCTAAGACTATCGACGGTGACTTGAAGAACGAGATGATTGAAACTTCTTTCGGTTTCGATACAGCTTGTAAGACATACTCTGAAGTTATCGGTAACATCGAACGCGACTGTAACTCAGCTCGTAAATACTGGCACTTCATCAAGTTGATGGGTCGCTCGGCTTCTCACATCGCATTGGAATGTGCTTTGCAGACTCAGCCTAACGTATGTATCATCTCTGAGGAAGTTGAAACTAAGAACATGTCGCTCGACGATATCGTTACTTACATCGCTCAGGTAGTAGCTAACCGTGCAGCAGAAGGTCACAACTTCGGTACTGTATTGATTCCTGAAGGTTTGATTGAGTTCATCCCTGCTATGAAGCGTCTTATCGCTGAATTGAACGACTTCTTGGCTGCTAACGCTAACGAATTCGCTGCAATCAAGCGTTCTAAACAGCGCGAATATATCATCAGCAAGTTGACTCCTGAAAACGCTGCTATCTATGCTTCACTTCCTGAAGGCGTAGCTCGTCAGTTGTCACTCGACCGCGACCCGCACGGAAACGTACAGGTATCACTTATCGAAACAGAAAAGCTGTTGTCTGAAATGGTTGGTACTAAGTTGGCTCAGTGGAAAGAAGAAGGCCGTTTCGTAGGTAAGTTCGCTGCTCAGCACCACTTCTTCGGTTACGAAGGTCGTTGCGCTGCTCCATCTAACTTCGACGCTGACTACTGCTACTCATTGGGTTACACAGCATCTATGCTGATTGCTAACGGTAAGACTGGTTACATGTCATCTGTACGTAACACTACTGCTCCTGCTGCTGAATGGATTGCAGGTGGTGTGCCTATCACTATGATGATGAACATGGAACGTCGTCACGGCGAAATGAAACCGGTTATCCAGAAAGCATTGGTAAGACTTGACGGTGCTCCTTTCAAGGCATTCGCTGCTGTACGCGAAGAATGGGCTAAGGAAACTGCATACGTATACCCAGGTCCTATCCAGTACTTCGGTCCTACTGAAGTTTGCGACCAGCCTACTAAGACTTTGCAGTTGGAACAAGCTAAGTAATCCTATCTGGTTCTAAATGAATCTACAATGATAGATATGGAGTGTCATTTCGGAGTATAGAGCGTTTGTTCTATCCCCGGAGTGACATTCTTTGTAATTTGATACTTTTCTCTCTCTTAATAACATATACAAATATGGTTAATCAGCGTGGTGCGAAAGCTAAAGGTACCGTAAAACGACGGAGTTCGTCTTCTTCCGGCAAGTCCCGGCGAAGCAAAAAGAAGAAAGTGGTACGAAATTGGACGGTGCCCATGTGGCTGTATTACGTCCTTATGGGATGCGGATCGGCTTTCATTTTGATATGTTTCTATTATTTCTTTATCCGCCCGTATTCTTATCGTTGGAAACCTTGTTACGGCACACGTGCTTATGGCGTATGCCTGCCTAGTTCTTTTCAGGTGCATGGTTTCGATATTTCACATCATCAGGGAGATATTGACTGGGATGCGTTGCAGCAAACTCAGCACACTCCGTTTCCTATCCGTTTTGTCTTTATGAAGGCTTCAGAGGGGGGCGATTTCAGCGATACTACTTTTACGCGCAATTTCGACGCTGCCCGTCGGCATGGTTTTATCCGCGGGGCGTATCATTTCTATAATCCTCATACCGACGCTGCTCGTCAGGCCGATTTCTTTATCCGTTCTGTCAAGTTGGAGAAGGGCGATTTGCCGCCTGTGCTCGATGTTGAGCGTGTAGGCGATGACGCAAGCCGTCTTCGTAAGAATCTTAAAATCTGGCTTGATAGTATTGAGCGTCATTATCATGTAAAGCCTATTCTTTACGCTTCTTATAAGTTTAAGACTCGTTATTTGTCGGATTCTATTTTTAATACTTATCCTTATTGGATAGCTCATTATTATGCTGATTCTGTGCAGTATAAGGGTGATTGGAAGTTCTGGCAGCATACTGATGTTGGTCAGTTGCCGGGTATTTCGGAGAGTGTTGACCTTAATGTGTTCAACGGCTCTTTTGATGAGTTGAAGGAGCTTACTTTGAAGTAATTTCTTTTTTGATTTCGCTTTGTGTTTTTGCTTTGTGTATTCGCCATGCGGATGGATTTACTTTTTCTTTTGCCTTGATGCAA
>ULNT01041038.1_pt1 | contig 49292 bp, 42 predicted proteins | sample 1952001 | NCBI WGS metagenome assembly ULNT01 (sample SAMEA4835585, study PRJEB28245) | human gut metagenome | biome: gut microbiome; material: fecal sample | place: Denmark | collected 2008
ATAACAATATTATTATCGTAGTCAATGTAAGCATATTGATATTGACTGTTTCTAACCAATGAAAGTCCACAACTAAAAGGATGCATTTTCGTATATTGGGCAGCAATGACAATCTGTCCATTTTTGTCTTTTGCTCCATATAACCCATTGTCTTCGTATATGTTAAGTAATTGTTCTTTTCTCATAATGATTACATATTGATGTATGATACTGGATTCTGTCTTTTCCCTATAAGATGAGAAATATCCATATGTAAATGCGGAAAGTCTAATATTTCCTCACCTTCAAACTCCCATCGACCGACATATTCATTTGAATCAGTGAGAAACCAATGGGCGGGTTTGAATACTCCTACAATGTAACCAGAACTGATGGCAAAAACGTATTCTGCTTTTTTAGCTCGTTCACCATTTAATCTCCAATACTTCCTTACACACTCATATAAATTGGGTCTTTCACACAGTAAATATGTTCGTGTTACATTGAAACATATGATTCGATTGTTGGATTTGTTTTCATATCGGCTATAATCTCGAAATACATTTTCCATAAGAGCTTATTTATTATGTTTTATACAAAGGTACTGATAATCTTATATTCTAACGTGAGTTCGATATAAGTTCCAAATATATTTGACTGAATAATAGGAACATTGCGATAAAAGTATTAAATTTATAGTATTCAATCATAACATTAAAACGATTACCACTATGTTCTCATAGTCTAAAGTTACTGAGATTTATTGTTTGGCAGATGATTTTTGCAAAGAATTTGCAGTTCAACAAGAAAAATATATGATTGAAGACAAGTCTCGTCCGCATCGTAACAAGCCCAACCGTATGAGCGATGCGGAAATTATGGTTATTCTCATCTTATTTCATTCGGGTGGCTTTATCTGTTTCCCAAAAGGGTTTCATATAACCGTTTTGGGAAATTGTAGAAAGAGGTGCTGCTTCCACTGACCATCTTTATCAAGCAGGTTCTCTTGGGAAAATGTACCGGAATCAGTTTTGTGGATTCTACTCATCTACGTGTTTGCCGTAATCAACGTATTTTGATTCATAAGACATTTGAAGGATTTGCCGAACGTGGAAAATGTTCCATGGGATGATTCTTCGGATTCAAATTACATCTTATTATCAACGATAAAGGAGAAATATTGAACTTCATGCTCACTCCCGGCAATGTGGATGATCGTGAGCCGTTGAAACAGGCAAAGTTTCTAAAGAATATCAAGGGCAAACTCTGTGCGGATAAGGGGTATATAGGATAAGCCCTGTTCGAGAATCTCTTCACGGACGGCATACAACTGATAACCAAAGTGAAGAGCAACATGAAGAACTCCCTGATGAGCATAGCTGATAAAATCCTGCTGAGAAAGCGTGCTTTGATAGAAACGGTTAATGATGAGTTGAAGAACATCGCACAGATTGAGCACTCCAGACATCGCTCCTTTGATAATTTTATTGCCAACTCGCTTTCCGCCATAGCAGTCTACTGCTTCTTTGAAAAGAAACCCGCCATTGATCTATATTTTGTCAAAGACGGGCAACTTTCTATGTCTTGAGTTATTTCGAACTCACGTTATTTACCGAAGTATCTCTTGTACAAACCTTCGAAACCTTTACCGTGACGAGCTTCGTCTTTAGCCATTTCGTGAACAGTATCGTGGATAGCGTCCAAGTTCAACTGCTTAGCGCGAGTAGCGATACGTTTCTTGTCAGCGCAAGCTCCGCTTTCAGCGTTCATACGTTTTTCCAGGTTAGTCTTAGTATCCCATACGCAGTCGCCCAGCAATTCAGCGAATTTAGCAGCGTGTTCTGCTTCTTCCCAAGCATAGCGTTTGAAAGCTTCGGCTACTTCAGGATAACCTTCACGATCTGCCTGACGGCTCATAGCCAAGTACATACCTACTTCTGTGCATTCGCCCATGAAATGGTTGTTCAGGTCCTTAATCATTTCTTCGTCACAACCTTTAGCTACGCCGATAACGTGTTCGTCAGCAAACTGAAGTCCACCTTCTGTTTCTTCCATTTCTTTGAATTTAGAAGCTGGAGCATTACACAACGGACACTTTTCTGGAGCTGTTTCACCTTCATGAATGTAACCACATACAGTACAAATAAATTTTTTCATAAGTCAAATTTTTTAAATTGTTAGTTATATAGTTTTATGTTGGGTATCTATTTTGATATCCTAATTATTGTTCTTTTTCGTTTTTCAGTTTATTCTTTGCGCATGAAGGGCAAAGTCCTTTGTAGTAAACCTGTGTTTCGTCTATGCAGAAACCTTCCGATTTTAGTGATTCGGCCGATTGATTCTCTGGCATATCGAAGACATCGAATATTTTTCCGCAAGCCTTGCACTGAAAGTGCGCATGTGGCGTTATGTCTCCGTCGAAACACGCGTTGCGTTCATCAATGGTCAGCATTTGCGCTGCGCCGTTCTCTGTGAGCAGTTTCAATGTATTGTAAACTGTCGTTTTAGAGAGAGTTGGTATGCTCTTAGATAAAGCCAGGTAAATATCATCGATACTTGGATGTGTTTTATGTTTCAATAAATAATCCATGATAGCGATACGTTGTACCGAAGGCTTTACATTATAGCTGAGCAGGTATTCGTAAACATTCATATTATTATTTAATTGTAATTGTTACAACTTTATTTCACAGGCAAAGATATAAAGCTTTCTCGAAATACAAAAAGATTAAAGCAATTTTTTTATTGTTTTTATTATAAATTTATAAGATTATGAAAAGGTGTGAAATTTTAGTTTCATGATGCCGATGGTACATTACTTAGATAGGCGTTTATTAGTCAATTCGCATTATTGTATTATATTTGCACCATCGTTCTTTATAGTGTATATATAATAAGGAGTAAGAATATGAAATACGGATTCGTAAGAGTGGCGGCTGCCGTTCCTCAGGTTAAGGTGGCAGATTGTCGATATAATGCGTCTCAGGCCGAAGAGATGATTTTTGAGGCTGACGAGAATAATGTGCAGGCTATTGTTTTCCCGGAGTTGAACATTACGGGATATTCTTGCGGCGACTTGTTCGGACAGGCGTTGCTGCTTGAGCAGGCTGAGATAGCTCTTATGCAGCTGATGAACAATACCCGTCAGTTGGATATTATTTCTATATTGGGTATGCCGGTTGTAGTAGGCGGCATATTGTATAACACGGCAGTAGTTATTCAGAAGGGTAAGATACTGGGCGTAGTGCCTAAGACTTACTTGCCCAACTATAGCGAGTTTTATGAGAAGCGTTGGTTTGCTCCGGCTACTACGTTAGATGGCGAACGCAAGATTCGCTTGTGCGGACAGTCTGTTCCGATGGGTGCCAATCTACTTTTCGATGCATCCGATTTCTGCTTCGGTATTGAGCTGTGCGAAGACGTATGGGCTCCGGTTCCTCCTAGCAGCATGCTTGCTTTGGCTGGTGCCGATGTAATTTTTAACCTTTCTGCCGATACGGAGAATATTGGCAAGCATCAGTATCTTCGTTCTTTGTTGGCACAGCAGTCGGCTCGTTGTTTGTGTGGTTATGTATTTGCATCTAGCGGATTCGGAGAATCGTCAACCGATGTAGTCTTTGCCGGAAACGCCTTGATTTACGAAAACGGTTCATTGCTTGCCTCTTCAAACCGATTCTCTTTCACCCGTCAGTTTGTGATGGGCGAGCTTGATATAGAACGTCTGCGTGGCGAGCGTCAGCATAACACTACTTTCGCTTCTTGCCTTCGCGATAACAAATCGCTTCAGTTTATTACTACGGTATCTACCGAAATGGTTCAGCCTAAGGATATTGAGCTTACGCGTGTTATCGATGCGCATCCTTTTGTTCCTTCTGGTGATACGTTACTTGACGAACGTTGTGAAGAAATATTTTCTATTCAGGTAGCCGGACTTGCCAAGCGTTTGGTGCATACTGGCTGCAAAACTGTAGTAGTGGGCATATCAGGAGGTCTCGACTCTACGTTAGCTCTTTTGGTGTGTGTAAAGACATTTGATAAACTTGGACTGTCGCGCGACGGAATTGTTGGCATTACGATGCCAGGATTCGGAACTACCGACCGTACTTATAATAACGCACTCTCTTTGATGCGCTCACTGCGTGTTACCACTCGCGAAATCAGCATCCGCGAATCGTGCATTCAGCACTTTAAAGATATAGACCACGATATGTCTGTACATAATGTGACTTACGAAAACGGTCAGGCCAGAGAGCGTACTCAGATATTGATGGACTATGCCAATAAGGTAGGAGGGTTGGTAATTGGTACCGGCGACTTGTCTGAGTTGGCTTTGGGATGGGCTACGTATAACGGCGACCACATGTCGATGTATGGCGTTAATGCCAGCGTGCCTAAAACATTGGTTCGTTACCTTGTTACATGGGTAGCGCAGACAGGAGTCGACACGGATTCTAAAGCGACTTTGCTTGACATTGTAGACACCCCGATAAGCCCTGAGCTGATACCGGCCGATGAGAACGGAAACATCAAGCAGAAGACAGAAGATTTGGTAGGACCATACGAGTTGCACGATTTCTTTTTGTATAACATTCTTCGCTTCGGATTCCGTCCGGCCAAGATATACTATCTGGCTACTTTGGCTTTCGGTGCTTCGTACGATAAACCGACAATTAAAAAGTGGCTCACTACATTTTATCGACGTTTTTTTTCACAACAATTTAAACGCTCTTGTCTGCCCGATGGACCGAAGGTAGGTTCTGTCTCTCTTAGCCCCAGGGGAGACTGGCGTATGCCAAGTGATGCGTCTTCTGCTATGTGGCTTTCAGAATGCGAGGCTTTAGACGAGAATTGAGTGCTTAAAGGAATAAAAAATCGATAAAATTAACTACATTGAAAAAGTTATAAAAAAGCACAGTGCAGGATGGTGTCTAATTTTTGAATAAAACAAATAAAAAGCAAATAAAACTAAATGCAAAAACATGTTGTATGACATAGTTTTTAATTTGTTTAGTTCAAAAAAAGGCCTCATCTTTGTGGCGTTATCCTGAAAACAATCTTTTTACCTTAAAAAAAAACTAATACCTATTGAAAACTTAAAAAAGCTTCTTTGTGAAAAGAGGCTTTTTTTATGCCATTTTGTTTGCATCCATTTTGATTTTAATAGCTAATTTTGCGGTAATAATATTTATATCTTTTGTTTATATGGCACAACCTTTAGCCGAACGAATGCGTCCTAAGACACTAGACGATTACATTGGGCAGAAGCACCTCGTTGGAGAGGGAGCGGTATTGCGTAGAATGATAGATTCCGGTAGAATTTCTTCTTTTATTTTGTGGGGACCTCCGGGGGTAGGGAAGACCACTTTGGCGCAGATTATAGCCAATAGGTTGGAGACTCCTTTTTACACGTTGAGTGCTGTGACTTCGGGCGTGAAAGATGTGCGCGATGTCATAGAAAAGGCGCGTAGCAACAGGTTTTTTTCGCAGCAAAGTCCTATATTATTTATCGATGAAATACATCGCTTCAGCAAGTCGCAGCAAGACTCGTTGCTGGGGGCGGTAGAGACAGGCACGGTCACTTTGATAGGTGCCACTACAGAGAACCCTTCGTTCGAGGTTATTCGTCCGCTATTGTCGCGTTGCCAACTGTATGTGCTGAAATCGCTTGAGAAGGAAGACTTGCTAGAGTTACTGCATCATGCGGTAGAGAAAGATGTTATCTTGCGCGAAAAGCATATCGAGCTGCAAGAGACCGATGCCATGCTTCGCTATTCTGGAGGAGATGCCCGTAAGTTGCTTAACATATTAGAGCTGGTAGTAGAAGCCGAAGGCGATACTGCTGACATAGTGATAACCGACGAAAAGGTGATGGAACGATTGCAGCAGAATCCGTTGGCGTACGATAAGGATGGCGAGATGCACTACGATATTATCTCGGCGTTCATAAAGTCTATCCGAGGCAGTGACCCCGACGGTGCCCTCTATTGGTTGGCACGTATGGTAGAGGGTGGAGAAGACCCCGCCTTTATAGCTCGGCGTTTGGTTATTTCTGCTGCCGAGGATATCGGCTTGGCCAATCCTAACGCATTGCTGTTGGCTAACGCCGCTTTCGATGCGGTAATGAAGATAGGATGGCCCGAAGGTCGCATACCGCTGGCGGAGGCTACGGTTTACTTGGCCACCAGCCCTAAGAGTAACTCTGCCTACGAAGGCATAGGCACGGCGTTGTCGTTGGTTCAGCAGACGGGGAATCTTCCGGTTCCGCTTCATCTGCGCAATGCTCCTACCAAGTTGATGAAGCAGTTGGGCTACGGAAAAGACTATAAGTACGCCCATGCTTATAAGGGCAACTTTGTGCAGCAGCAGTTCTTGCCCGACGATGTGCAGAATCAGCGTATATGGCATGCGCAGGATAATCCGGCAGAAGCTAAGCTGAAAGACCGCATGGTGCAGTTATGGGGCGAGCGGTTTGAGAAATAATAGTAAAAAATAAATTCAAAAATAACGAGTATGGAAATTGTTGTATTAGACGGATATACTTTAAATCCCGGTGATTTGTCGTGGGAGGCTCTCGCAGCCTTGGGCAATCTTACGGTGTATGATAGAACTTTGCCCGAACAGGTAGTAGAGCGTGCGGCAAAGGCTGAGGTAGTGCTGACAAACAAGACGGTGCTCGACGCTAAGAAATTAGGCGAATTGCCTTTACTTAAGTACATTGGCGTGCTGGCTACCGGATATAATGTAGTAGATACAGATGAGGCTCGCCGTCGTGGAATGGTAGTTACCAACATCCCTGCTTACAGTACCGATTCGGTAACTCAGATGGTATTCGCTCACATCCTTAATATCACTCAGCGAGTAGGGCATTATGCGCACGATAATCAGCGTGGCAGATGGTCATCGCAAGTCGATTTTTCTTACTACGATACTCCGCTTGTAGAGTTGGCAGGTAAGTCTATCGGCATCGTGGGCTTCGGACACATTGGTCAGGCGGTGGCGCGTGTAGCTTTGGCGTTCGGCATGAAGGTGTTGGTCTATACATCAAAGTCGGCATCTCAGCTTCCTGAAGGATGCGTCAAGATGGATATGGCAGAATTGTTCGCCGCATCAGATATCCTTACGTTGCACTGTCCGCTTACTTCGGATACTAAGGAGATTATAAACGCTGATAGCTTGAACTCTATGAAAGACGGAGCCATACTTATCAATACCGGTCGTGGCGGATTGGTGAACGAGCAGGCATTGGCCGATGCGCTGAAGAGCGGAAAGTTGGCGGCAGCCGGACTCGACGTGTTGGTTTCCGAACCTCCTACTGCCTCTTGTCTGTTGGTGGGATTGGATAATTGCTTCATCACTCCTCACATAGCATGGGCTACACGCGAAGCACGCATCAGACTGATGAATCAGGCAGTAAGTAATGTAAAAGCATATATAGACGGTAACGTTATAAACAATGTATTATGATGAATAAAGAAGAACGAGTAGCCCAGGCGGTGGCTTATTTTAAGGAAGGATATAACTGCGCTCAGTCTGTAGTATTGGCGTATGCCGATTTATATGGATTGACTCACGACTTGGCGTTGCACGTGGCCGCTTCGTTTGGAGGTGGCATAGGCCGTATGCGCGAGACTTGCGGAGCGGCGTGCGGCATGTTTTTGCTGGCTGGCTTTGAGCGTTGCGCTACATCGGGAGCCGACCGTGAAGGTAAAGCCGCCAACTATGCGTTGGTACAGCAGTTGGCAGAAGCTTTCAAGCAAGAGCACGGCACCATAAAGTGTGGCGAGTTGTTGGGACTTACCAAGAAAGACCCTATCGTTTCCACTCCCGAAGCCCGTACCCCTCAGTATTATGCCAAGCGTCCTTGCTCTATGATGGTAGAAAGTGCGGCGCGTATCTTCGGCGATTATTTGGTGAAGGAAGGAAAGCTTTGTTGAGCTTCAACTGAAACATTGCGATGCTTTGAACCAAACATTGCGATGAGTCAATTTAAACAATGCGATGTTTTTTTGAAGCATCGCATTGTTTTTTTACCCCTCTCAGAAGGTGTAGGGCTATATCTGCATGTAACACTTTCAGAAAGCACATACAGCGCGGACAGGTTTATTAACGGTCTTCCCTGTCGTGTAAATACTAGTACCACCTTTGAATCCAATATAAACTGCGCTGCCGACGTTAAATTCTACTGATGTCCAGTAGTCCTGGTTCTCCAATAAATCTCCCCCTATGGCAAGCAGGTATTTGTCGATTATCTTCCTTGTTTCTTCGGTAGAAAAAAATTTGTTTTGGATTTTGTCATCATCCTTGCTGCATAGCATGTACAGTTCCTTCGCCGACGGGATAAACCAGCCGGTACTCGTCTTTGGAGCCGGATTTGAATCGGAGAAGTTTGCAAGGGTATTAACGGGCTTGACCATTAAGTTGAGTTTTTTAATTCCCATGCAGTAATAATTGTACGCCAATATCATCTTTGTATACTGATAACCACGGATATAATTTCTTTCGTCCCCGGATTGAACGATTGATGCATAATCTGTCTTATCGATAGGATTAAACTCATCGCTTTTCTGAAATTTTTGTACTGATCCATGAAACCAATCATATTCCTGCCATGCCATCCCCGTTGATACGTTCTTTACAGACACAGCAAGTCCATGTGTGCAGTTTGGATGGTCTTTCGCCATAATCTTGTCATCGGTAAGGTTCGCAGGAGTCTTCCGGCCTGCAGGGTCTGTATCTGCCGGAGTCCAAAAGACGATGGCCGCTATGTTTGCCTTCTGCTCTTCGGTAACGGCAGTTTCTCTGGGCAGCAAGTTGCCGTCTGCCAGCAGGTAGTCGCCACGCTGTACCGTGTAGTTTTTTACGGTTGTCGCTGCGCCGTCAATTTTGTATCTCTTGTATTTCCCGATGATAGGATGATCATCTGACAGGGTGATGGTAAATACCCTGCTACCTCCGTCATAACTTCCCTCTATAGTCGGCAAGGATGCTGGCAGCAAGTAGCGGTAAGTACCGTCGGTCATGCGCAGTGGCTTGGCTGCGCTGGCGAACGTAGCTTCCGACGGTATGGTGTAGTCGGGAACCCGGGCGTTGGTAAACTTATAAACGGTTTTCGGCATCTCGATGACTGCCAATGATAGTTCGTGGGCCATGACGAAATTGAGCCGGAGTGTACCATTGTCTAACGTTGGTGTGCAAGAGGCAGTCATTAGGTCGGAAGCAGTGTAATCCGCATACGAGCTTTGGTCGGTCTTCACCGGCCAATTATTAGCAAGCGGATAGAAGAAAGGTAGTTGGGGATCCTTAATTGCGTTCTTTAACAATTCACTTATGACCGTGTTGTCCAAGTCCGCCCTATAAGGGTAATAGAGATAGTATTCCTCATCCGGCAGTCCTCCTGCAAGTGTCGTGCCAGCCTCTGGCTTCCAAACGAGGCTCCCCGTGGCGGCATCCCTCTCGGCAGTCAGTTTCATGTTGGAATAAATCATCTTCTTATCCGAATATAAGCCGCGGATCATGAAAAGTCCGCAGGCATCGCCCTCAGTGAACTCGGTGGTGTAGCCGTTCTCTACGGCACGAGTAGTTTTACCGTCCACAGCCGATGTATATCCCCCGTCGGTCACGGAGATGGTGAGTTGTTGCGCCTTGTCTTGCACGGCAGGAAACTCTTCTTGCGTGCATGAGGCTGCAAGCAGCATGAGCAATACGGCTTGCAAGAAGTGGTATATGTTTTGTATCTTCATATTCATGTTCTTAATAGATAAATGGATTAAACGAATCAGAAGGCAAGGACGGGACGCACGTCGTCACCATCTCGTTTAGTGTCCCAGTAGCAGCGCACCCTGCCATCGGAGTACACGTTCCAGTTCCGTGTGTTGTTGTCCGAGTACTCCGAAGACGAACCAAGCCAGACGTTGCTGTTGAATGTATCCTTGTCCCCAACGGTGATATTCTCCATCCATTTATTCAAGGCGGCGGGAACATTGCCTTGGCTCGACCAGAGGAAATCACCATTGTCCGATGAGTTCTGCTGATCTTTACCCGCCAAAGCCGGACAACCGCCCAAATTCTGAAAGATGTCCCACAACTGCCCCGAGGCAGGAAGGTACCATCCGGTAGTAGTCGCAGGAACCGGGCAGGTCGTGTTGTAGCCGTCGGCAGCCTTGAATGCGGGATAATTGTCTAAGTTGCCGTGATTGCTGCGGATATGCTCGCAATTGCCGTAGCCGCTGATGTCATAATAGTTCTCGGCTTTCGTATTGCATTTATTCAGTCCCTCGTCTTTTCCCTTTGGCCCCCACTTTTGGTCTGTCGCGGCATTCTTCAAGGCCATTACCAGCCCATGCACCTTGTCTTCGCCACCTATCTTCCGCTTTTCCATTGCACCGATACGGCTCTTGTCCGTCTGGAACACGATGCCGACAACGGTCCTGTTTGCACCGTTTGTAGGGTTAGTTAGCACGGGGGCTGGTTTTGGGTCTGCTATCACCACGTTGCCGTCGTCATAGCGTTTGCGCAGGCCGCCATCGCTCCACGTTCCGTCGGAGTAGAAGTAGTCTCCTATCTTCAGCTCGTCTGCCTTGAAAAGCTGCACCTGTTTTGAGGTGATGTTCTCCTCGCCGCCATCGCTCCACGTTGCACCCGTCACCGCCTTAACGTCTATTCCGTTGGCCTTCACGGTGATGGCGTAGGCATACCGCTTGCCACCGAAAAAGTCAAATTTGCCGGCAGCTTCTGTGTCGGGAGTGTATGTAAAGGCGTTGCTGCTTATGCTTATTCGGACGAGCGGCTTGCCTGTCATGTCCTGTGGCGGCACTAAAGCCTCGTATTTTTTCGTTGCGGCATCGTAATAAGGTTTTATCTCACCGTCCGATTGGTCACCAGGTGACACCAGTCCGGCGGTTGAGTGGGTTATCGGGTCTCCGAAAATGGTGACGGTTGCATCTTTCAGTTCCTCTTCCGTAATGCCTTCGCCTGCCGTGAGCGTTACTTCGATTTTAGCCATGCGGTGTAGGAAACGAAGATTTACGGCTTGGTCATAACGTCCTATGGCGGTGGCATACAGCACATCGAAGGCGGCATACCCGTTGCTTTGGTCTGAAATATCCGTATCCGTTTCCAGGTCCTGAGTCCATGCTGTGATGCGAGCCTCGGCGGTGTTCTTCCAGTAGATTGCGTTTTCGGCATCCTTCGAGGTCGCATTGCCCGATGCGTCCATCACGTATGTTTTACTACCAAACACGCCTTCCATCGCCACTCTAATCTCTTCTCCGCCCGTCCATGCGTCTTTACCTCCGGAGCGTGTCTGCGGTTGTTCCACCTCCGCTGTCAGTTGCAGCGGATACTTGCCGTCGGGAAAAGAATTGATACTTTTTATATTCTCATTGTTGCACGAGGAGAGCAGTCCGCCTATGAGCATCATAACCGACAGCCAGCCACCGATGTGCGGCCATCGCCTTCTCTCTATGTTTTTTATTCTTTTCATACCTTCTTTATTTGTTTGTTTTTCAGGATACACACTACATTGTTGCATCGCCCGAATGACTGCCACCGTCGTTCCAGTTTGCTATGGTGCTCCCGCTTATGGTCAGTCCCGTTTTCTTCACCGTGATGGTGTATGTGTATGAGTAGCCAGCCTCTAATGCAGGTTTGATAAGGTCTTTATTAGAGTAAGTTTGATTCTCTCCATCGTCTGGAGTAATGTCTAAACTCAGGAAGTCGGTTAGCGTCTGCGGCAGCAAAATCATGGTGAGGGTCATTACGCCAGTGTTGACGTTGTAGTCTGTAACGCATTTGTATTTAACAGTGTTTGTAGTGGGTGTGGGATAAGTTGATTCTATCAGCATCCAGTCGTTCACTACAGAACCCGTGGCTGAGGCTGTTCCTGTCAATATGTCGAACGTACCTTCATGAATCAGTCCGCCCAACTTATAGTTGGCGAATCGCAATACGCTTGGGTCGGTGAAACCGTCGGCAGCCGATACCTGTACCTTTAGGATAAGGCGTGCCATCTTATGCTTGAAAGAGCAATCGCTGCCGCCTGCGGCTGTGTTGTCTGTGAAGCTGATTAGTGGGCTGCTCTTACTTCCCATGGCACCTGTGGCATAAATGTAGTCTATGTCTTCTTGTTTCTCTACCGTATGTTGGTTCTCGGTGTTTACCGTGATTTTCCCTTTGTTGCCGGGTAGGGAAGAAGCGTGACTTGTTTCATAAGGTGCATATGCGGCGAAGGTAAACTGGCGTGAGGCGTCTTCGAAGAAAATGCCGTTTCCGTCTGTTGCCGGAGTGAAGTCGGCAGATGTTCCTGTGCTTGCGGTCTGGTATTCCACGTTCTTGTACTTTTGTCCCATGGTAGTGTTTGCATCAACTGCCATCACGCCTATATGGTCGGCGTTCCACTTGTTATCCACAGCGCGTGTTTTAGGTCCGCTCACGCCTGCCGTGATTCGTGCTTCTACCGGATTGTTCTGTACTTCGTTCTCTTGTGTACACGCAGCCAATAGAGCTGCTGCTATTGCAATAATGAAAAATTTCATGTTCATAGTCATAATATTATTTTTTGTGGGTTAAAATCTTAATTGTCAGTTAGCATCTCCAGTACCGCCATCTACCTCGTTCCAGCCAGTGATGGTTGCGCCCGTCACCGTTGCTTCTACCGGTAGAAGCAGATTACCCTTTAGTTTAATCGGTTCGGCTTCGTTATTGAAGTTCTTCATAGACTCTGTAACGTCGCTCACTATCTGCTGCGTGTCGCCGTTGTTGAAAGTGATGTCAACCGTCAGTGTCTGTGCTTCAGTAGTTACAATGCCTAGCAGACGGAAAAATAATGTGAACTTGTTGCCGTCTTGTCTGAAAGTGTTTGTCACTTGTGCCGCTGCGCTCCGTTCGCCAGTTGCCATGTCTGCTACCGAAGCCACTCCAGAGAGAGTTGCCGTAGCCGACTGTACACGGCTGTAGTCGCCTTCGGTGGCGGTTAGTTCCAGATTGAGTCTGCGTATCAATTGTTTCATCCGTGCTGTTACGCGTAGCGTGTCATCAGTCACTACATTGATGTCTTGTACTGAGGCGAACAGATAACCCGGCATGGGGTTGATATGCTTGGCAGACGTGGCGTTAACCGAGGCGGTATTGTTGGCAACGGTAACTTGGTCTGGTTTGTTGTATGCCGCTAAAGTGTATTTGCCGGCCGGCAGGAGTCGGTTTAGGACGTTGGTTTCTTTGCTCACCTCCTGCTCTTGTCCGTCTATACTCAGGATGTATGCTTGCGGAATGTCGGCATCACTGTTTCTGTCGCTCCAATCTGCGGTTACTACTACCGCTCCACTGTCGGGATGCGGAGTATTATAAAGTTCGTCTTTCACGCAAGATGCTAATAATATGGCGGCCAGAACAGCCGTATATGTTATGAATATATGTCGGTTACTTTTCATTCTGTTTCCTCCCTTATTTAAAGATGTTCCATACTAGTGACACACCTAGGTGGTTCACTCCCCAGTAATTCTTGTTTTCGCTTCCACGGCGAACGCGCACTTTGTCTATTACCACGTACTTTTCATAATCAATATTGGTACACCCTACGCCAATGGAGAAGTCGAGCGATATGGCGCGGTTCAACTTAAGCATGTAACCGCCGGTTAGTCCTCCGCCCATCAGGTCGCCCTGCTTGCCTGTATCAGAGAGTTTGTAATTGAACTGCCCAGTCTTGAACATGGCACCTAGGTAGCCGCGCTTCTTCTCACCTATATAATAACGGAGTTCGGGTGTCACTTCCCAGAGGGCGTATTTTCTGTCTTTGTCATTCCACGACCATGAAGTCCACGAGCCGTTAACGGATATACCCCATGACGGACTGATGCGCCACTCTATACCGAGGTCGGGCGTGAGGGTTGCCCAGCGCAATAGGTTGGCACGCAAAGCTAATTTAGAAGTTGTAGGTGATAGGGGCTGGATAGATTCATACGAGTTTTCCTGATTGGTAGATGCTTTTGTTTCTACCGTGTGTTGTACTGTTTCTGCAACTTTGTCGTTTTTTGGTTGTTGCTGTTCTTCTTCTTTTCCATAACCTGTCACGTTTTTCTTCGGCAGTATGATACGCACTGTTACGAAGTCGCCATCCGAAGTGTGGTTGTGGGTGATGAAGCTGTTTTCATGCAGATTTTTTCGGATAATCAATTCAGACTTTACACGGTTGGATCGTGTAGTTGCGATGCTTAGACTTACTTTCTCCGTCTTGCCTGAATTACAGTATCCGTCAACATAAAGAGGTAACCGCCCGTTCATGATATCCGTTTTGTTACTCTCTATGTACTCTAATAGGCGTGTAAGTTCACTGGCATTGTTTTTCCATGGCACATAGAACATATCATTCTGCGGCACGAAGCGGAAAGTGTAGACAGTGTCTGTTTTCTGCTGCGCAAAGGCAGGAAAAACTGCCGTTGCCATGCACAAAAACAAGGTTGGGAATAGAATTTTTTTACTCATTTTCTGTATGTTGTTTTTAATTTCCAATTAGTAACTCTGCATCCAAAATAAGTAAAGAGATTAAAATTCAGTCCGATTCTTGCTATAAAAATTGCCTCAATTGTCAGAATCGCACATCTTTGTGTTTTTGCGTATTTTAGTTTTGTGTTTTAGACTGTTTTTTGTTGTTTAGGCTATTTCTTCATCGGTAACATATCATGTTATTTCGCCTCTGTTTTCTTCCATTTTACAGGGGTACATCCTGCGTTTTCTTTAAACATTCTTATAAAATGGCTTGGCGACAAAAAACCGGATTTCTCGGAGATGTCGGCAACCGTCAGTCTCGGATTTTGCGCAAGCAGACGTTTGGCATATTCTATGCGAAGCCCGGTAATCCAATCGCGGAACGACATTTCGTACTTGGTTTTGATATATCCTGACAGGTAGGTACGGTTGGTTTGAAGTTTGTCTGAAAGTTCTTTTATGGTAAGACCTGGCCGGATATAACCGTCCGTATCAATCCATCCTTTGATTTTTTTCTCTATTTCGGCATGATAGAACGGAGCTTCCTGCTTTTGTTCCTGTTTCTGGTTTGTGGTGTCACACAGATTTTCCTCTTCAGAAGTCATACCATCTTCCATAGCGTTTTCTACTTGTTCGTAAAACAACAGATAGTTAAGATAGCATAGGAAGAGATAAATGTAAAACGGTACCGACGACAGGATCCAGATATAAATGTATTCATCGGGCAAGAATGTCAGCAGTCCGCATCCTACTCCGAATATTACAGCCCAGTATGTGAAAATGGAAAGCCATTTAATATATGCACCGATATCGTCTGCATGGGTATCATTGAAAATGCGGATTACCTTGTGATATGTCTTGAGAAGCCTACGAGTAAGGAACAACCCATAGATAACCAACCATGTAGCCAAGGCGAACATTGCTGTTGCCTGCAAAATACCTTTGGGTAGCAACAGCAGAACGATGCCGGAAAGGATGGAAAACAGTATCCATAGACAGATATGTGTCCGTAACCTACGTTTGGTGATATAAAAGCGGTCGAGCAGGGTGGTGAGGGCGGAACTGAACAGCCAATAGCATAGGAAATAGGTAGACAGGTTCATCAGAATGGCGGCATTGGCATTCTTGAACCTTATTCCAAAGAAGAAATGTACCGAATAGTTGGCTGCAAGTAATAATATTGCTGCTCCCATAATTCGCCGTGAACGCAGATAATTTTCAAAAATGGACTTCTCCGGAGTTTTGGCAAACAAGAAATAAAACCCGAAGAACGACATCAACGGCAGCGCAATACAAAGTGAATAATTGTATATAGATGGTTCCATTGTGTATAATGCTTATGATTCGTTATACAAATGTATGAAAATATCGATGAAACAGATTGTTTTTAGTTTTCTTTTTAATAAAACATAAGTGTAAGCTTACTGATAAGCTAAAGGCTACTTCTGTCTGTACTCTCGTTTCTTCCAGAAATTGAATCCCAGATATAGGCGTAGGCTTCCAAATGAATTGGTCATCGACATCGACTTTTTGCGATAGTCGAACGTGTTCAGCACAAAGATAACTCCGGCATAGTATTTTCCGGTATTCCACGTCATTGCGGCGCGGGTTATCACATCGAAGTTTACATTCTTCATCCAGTTGAACATATCGTTGTTTTCGTTGGGATTTACTATGTCGCCGTCAAGCTTGGCTCTTTTATAGGCAAGCGCGGGCATTGCTGATAGGTTGAACAGGCAGTTCCTGGCGAATACCCAGTTATAGCCGTAGCCGAAACTGATGTTGTAGTCGTCGTACTTCAGGTTATTGAACTGCAGTGAAGGACGAATCTGAGGCTGCATTGCTTCGGGCAAAAGAGTATAGTCGAACGAGATGTTGTGATGCGAATAAGACATGCCCGCCATGAACGATCCGCAGCTTCTTTTCTGATTGGTGGACTGGCTGTACGCCGCCGGATAAGAGAAGCGTTTGTTATTGAATATCCAATATGTGTTGAGGCCAAGCATCTTGGTATGAAGTCCGTTGAACGTCTGGCCTATGAGGTCGTCGGGCAAATTGAATCCGGAGTACGATTTTATCTTGAAGTCGTGCCCCGAAACCCGGTAGAACAAGTCGACACCGAAGCGTGCGCTATACAAATTGAACACATATTCTTTTTTAGAAGAGTTGCTTGTTTTTTTTCGGAGCAACTCTGGTATGCTGGCCGATACGCCTAAGAAAACCCATCGCCACCCGAAGTATACACCTATTTTGGGTGTTGGTTCGGGGGCGAGTGATATAGTTTGTCTACCGTTGGCACGCTGAGCGCCCAGTCGGTATCTTTCTTGCCAAAAACTCTGCTCAACCATGAAGGTGAGGTTGTAATGATTTGGCTCTATGTAAGCAGAGTCGGTATTATTCAGTGCTTTCCCTAACTTTTCCATTGCTACCTTTGTTTCTTTGGTCAGACGGTTGTTCTCTTGCGCTGCGCCTTGCTGTGGCAGCGTAAGAAAGAGTATGCCAAGAAATAGAGTTACAATGTATTTATTCATAATATAAAGATAGAGAAAACGATAGGCCGAGGTCTGTTTATAGCTTGTTCAGGATGCGGTCCATCACCCAGTTGGTAGGTGTGGCGCTTATTCCGTCGCATGTGCAGATGGTTTTACCCTGCAAGTGCTCTACCACAGCCTTAATGAGCGGCAGCTGCACGTATGGAGGGTTTTCTGGCAATATCTCTTCGCGTCCACGTTCTGTGTGCAGAGCTATCGGGTCGTAGGTGAAGATAGAGAAACAAATCATACCCTTATCGCCGATTATTTCGATACGGTCTTCCTTAGCTGACTCGTGCGCTACGAAGCACCATGAGCCAGAGCCGGGCAGTCCGGTCTCGAATTTGAAGCAAGCGCTGATGGTATCTTCCGCTTCGTATAGTCCGCCACGGTTGCTCTTGTATCCTTCGGCTTCGAGTATGCAGCCGAACATCTCCTGAAGCAAGTCGAGCTGATGAGGCGCGAGGTCGTAGAAATAACCGCCTCCAGCTATATCGGGCTGCACACGCCAAGGCAAGTTCTTGCTGTTATAGTCGAGCGCACGCGGTGGTTGCGCAAAACGAATCTGAATGTTGATAACGTTTCCTATCTCTCCCTCTTCTACCAGTTGGCGTACCTTCTGGAAGTATGGCAGATAGCGGCGGTAGTAAGCCACGAAACAAGGAATGCCTGTTTCTTTAGAAATACGGTTAATGCGGGCGCAGTCTTCATAGCTTGCTGCCATAGGCTTTTCTATGTACACCGGCTTTCCGGCTTTCATGGCCATGATGGCGAATGTGGCGTGCGATGAAGGTGGAGTGGCGATATAGATGGCGTTAACGTCTTCGTCGCCTATCAGTTCTTGCGCATCGGTATACCAGCGCGGAATGTTATGGCGTATGGCGTACGATTTTACTTTCTCTTCGTCGCGGCTCATTACGGCAACTACTTTAGAGCCTTCTATCATATTGAAAGCCGGACCGCTTTTCTTCTCGGTCACTTCTCCGCAACCGATGAATCCCCAACGTACTTTATCTAATTTTATCATAGTAGACTGATGTGTTTTTATGGAATGTATTTATTCTTTATCGTTTTATACTCCTTTGTCTTAGTGTAGGCATCGAGCCATGCGTTCAGTGTATCGAGTAACTCGGTAGATTGTTTGCTTACGCCCCATGCGTAGAGTTGTGTAAATCCTATATCTATGCTGATATCCAGATCAGGGAAATTCTTCAGGGCTGTACGCGCTATGGTCTCGTCGCACACGGCATAGTCGATGTCTTTTCCTGCCACCATAGCCAATAGTTGCTCAGGTCCGTATTTCTCTACTTCTTCTACGTAGATGGTATCGGCTATTTCGTTCATAAGGTTATGTATGCGCAGCAGTGCGGGCGAGTTCTTTACCACATACAGACGCTTGCCTGCCAGTTGCAGCTGGTTGCTTATGAACGAGCTGTCGGCATCGTCGGCCTTTTTGCGCTGCACCAATACCTGCTTGGCGTGCAGCAACGGATGCGTAAAGAGAAGCGTATCGTTGGTGCGGCTGGTTATGGGCGTGCTTACAGCCAATATATCGTAGCGTCCGTTGGCAATGCCTGTAAGTCGTTCGCTGAAATTCATTTCGGGCACTACCTGCAGTTTCAGGTTCTTGCTCTGCGCGAACTCACGCAATATTTCGTAGTCGAATCCGGATAGCGTGGTGTCTTGGTCTACGTGGTAGCTCACGGCGTTATATTCCGTTACCGCCCTCAGCACCCCGCTGCTTATTATTTCCTTGTATTGGCGTGGGGCTCCGTTGTAGCTTTCTTTGGGTGTGCTATTCAACCATATCAGTCCGATAGCGATGGCCAAAGCAATAAGAACGTATCGCAATCCTTTCTTTTTCATTGTATCGATGATAAATGTATTAGTCGAAGAAGTTCCATGACAAGCCTATCTTCAGTGTGCGCGGGTTCAACGGGTAGTGCGGCACCAGGAAGTAGCTCTTTTCGCCTTGTCCCTGCAAGATGTTGTACATCTCTACGAAGAGACGAGTACGTTTCAGGTGGATATTTACGTATCCGTTTATCAGCGGATATGCTCCCAACTTATACTTCGTAGCTTCGTTCTGCAGATAGAACTGTCCGATAGCGGGCGCATAATCGGGCGCATAGTATTGCGTGAAGTAGTGCACGTCGGCTCCCAACTCTACCTTCAGTACTTTCTTTGCAAGTCCGAAACGGATGTACAGGTTATGATAGAGGTTCAGCTCCGGAAGCGGAAGAACATTCTGGTTGCTCGACTTCTGATAAGTAATCTCGTTATCGAGATGCAAGATGCCCAACTTGAAGTTCTGACGGAGGCTTGCGCTGAATATCTGTATGTTATCTGAACACTGCGCCACTTTCACATCGTTAAGATAAGAAACAGCAGTTTCCGATTCAGACGACGAGGTGGTTTGTTTTACAGAGGTATTGTCCAGATACGTGTAGTTCTTGATATTTTCTACTCCCACTTTCAACTGAGTCTTCCATCGGTCTATGCTCAACTTACCTTCTATGCGAGTACGCATAATCTTAGACAAATCGTCATTATCCCACCAATAATGCTTTGAGTGGAAATGACGGAAGAAGAAAGTAGGGTGAAGGTTCTTTACATACGCATTGGCTTCAAAACGAATGGTATCATTAAACAACTTGAAGTTGAGGTTTCCGTTTCCTTCCAGAGTAAACTGTCCTACATCTTCGCCCGCTATGGCTACCTCGCCAGTAGCGTTATAGTGCAGCGTACGTCCTTGCTCCTTAATGAGCTGTCCGCCTACGGTGATGGTATTCTCTGTGTACTTGGTAGGAATACGCTGTCCCGGCGTTCCGGTAATAGTATCCGTCATGGTATACTGTCTGTACTCGTGCGAAGCGAATGCAGTAAGTCCCGCTTTAGCCCATTTGTTGAAGCCCTCTCTCAGCTGAATACCCACAGTGTTTTTGATAGAGGTCTGTTTTGTCTCGTCAAACTGAATGTCGGCTAGATAGTTATTGTTGAAATACTTCTTGTTTTGCGCCTCGTCTTTCGAGATATACTCACGTTTGTTCAAGTCCACTTTCACTGTGTGCATAAAACTTGTAACCGGAACGAATATCTCCGTGTTGACGGTATCTTTCTCATCGGGGTTCTCACGATAGAAACCTAAGTTATAGCGGTGAGTCAAGAACGCGTGATAACCTCTGTTGTGATTCCAGATGTTAGAAAGATTCACCGGTATTTCGCCATTGCTATACGTACGTCCCCCCTGCGCCATGTCTAATGGAGCGGTGATGTAGCGGTCATCGGTAATACCGCCGTTTTCTGCCACCTTCAGGTTATCGTTTATAAAGCTGAAATGAGCGTTGTATTTATCTCCTAAATGATAGAAGAAGAGGTTGCCGTTGAACATGGCGGTAGACTGATTCTGATAAATACCACGTCCGTAAATATAGTCTATGTTGAATCCGAAGCCTGTTCTCTTATTGGCGTTCATAGCCAGATAAGCTTTGAAACGCTCTTCACCGTATCGGCTGCTGCCGTGTTTAAAGTAGCTTAGGTTGGTGAAAGGCGACTTGGTGTTGGTGTATACCACATTATCCGGATGCATTACCGCATAGTCGTACGGATCGAGAAAAAAGAAAGTGCTGGTTTCTTTTCTGTCGAAGAAGATATGCGAAAGGCGCGGAGCACCCAAGTTGCCAAGATACGAATAGTGACCCAGCAAGCCTCCGGTGTCATTAGTATTCTGAAAGTTATGCTGAAGCGTATCCACCGGAATCTCCGTGATGTTTCCGAAGCGTTGGTCTATCACCCACGAGCTTAGTCCGATGGGGATAGTGCTCGCATCGTTTACGGCGGATGAGTCGACAGGGTTTCCATAACGGTCGTAACGGTCGGCATCCATACCCGAAGCCGAGTTTCCGTATCGGTTAGTCAGTGAATTCTGAGCGTTCACTGTACAGCATATCATTATTAGCGTAGCTATAAAAAGAATTCGTTTCATAATGTCGCAAAGATACAACTTTATGCCGAAAGCTTAACCGTTACAAAATATAAAAGTAAAAAGGCTGGAATGTTTTATAAAAGAATTATCGTCTTTTATAGCAACATTCCAGCCTTTAGCTGCTTTATTTATCAGAAAATAACGCTATCAATCCATTTTCTTGATGATGTCCATACCAATGCGGATGGCTTCTTCGTTCATCGGAATCAAGTTGTGATGACGCTCGGGCAGTGTTTTGCGGAGCGCTTTCACTACACTTTCTATCGACACGATGGGGCGAATCTTAAGCAGTCCACCCAATACAATCATGTTGAATGTCTTTGCCATCTTGCGTTCGTTGGCCTCATCCATCGCATCAATGCGGTACACGTGAATGTCTTTACGTGTGGGAGGTTCAATGATACCATATCCGTCGTATATCAGCACTCCGCCCGGCTTTACCTTATCTTCGAACTTGGCCAGTGAAGGCTGGTTAAGGATAATGGCCGTATCATATTTGCTCAAGATAGGAGAGGAGATACGTGTATCGCTTACTATCACGGTGACATTGGCAGTACCGCCACGCTGTTCGGGACCGTAAGCAGGCATCCATGTTACTTCCTTGCCTTCCATCAGTCCGGAGTAGGCAAGAATCTTTCCCATCGACAATACGCCTTGTCCGCCGAATCCGGCTATAATTATTTCTTCTTTCATATCGTATCCGTTTACTAAGTCGATAAATTATTTTATATCCGTAGTGTCTTTCATATCGCCCAGCGGGTAGAACGGGAACATGTGTTCTTCCATCCATTTGTTGGCTGCTTCGGGCGACATCTTCCAGCCCGAGTTACATGTAGACACTATTTCTACCAAGCTGGAACCCTTGCCGTGCATACAGTTCTCGAAAGCCTTGCGGATGGCCTTCTTTGCCTTGCGTATAGCCGCAACCGACTGAACCGACTGGCGGGTAACGTATGCTGTTCCGGTAAGTGTGGCTGCTATCTCTGTCATTTTCAGTGGGTAACCGTGAATTTCAGGGTCACGTCCGTAAGGACAAGTGGCAGTTTTCATACCTACCAATGTAGTAGGAGCCATCTGTCCACCAGTCATACCATAAATAGCGTTGTTGATGAAAATGATAGCTATATTGTCACCTCTGTTCAGTGCGTGAATGGTTTCGGCAGTACCGATACAAGCCAAGTCGCCATCACCCTGATAAGTGAACACCAGGCGGTCGGGCCACAAGCGTTTGATAGCTCCAGCCAATGCAGGCGCACGTCCGTGAGCGGCCTCCTGACAGTCTATGTCGAGGTAATTATACATGAACACGGCACATCCTACAGGGCTGATGCCGATAGTTTTCTCCGCCAAGCCCATTTCGTCGATAACCTCGGCTATCAACTTATGAACTACACCATGACTACATCCCGGGCAATAATGCATCGGGTTATCATTCAGCAGACGGGGCTTTTGGTAAACCAGATTCTCCGGTTTCATTATATCTTCTTTTGTCATTGTCTATCCTCCTTGCTGGTTTTTATCTTAGAAAGAATCGCAAAATGATTTCTATCATCTTTACTGCTAACGATGCCGCGCAGACGTAGAAAAACGTGATGCGATGATCGGCTCCGCTGAAATACAGAATCAGCGAGATGGCTGCTCCTATGAGGAACAGTACATTAAGTATGGTTCTGATTTTATCGATGCTGTCCATCTTTCCTTATTTGTTTATAAGTTTCTCCAAGGCTTCAACTACTTCGTCAGGGTCTGGAACAATACCTCCCAATCGTCCGAAGTGTTCTACCGGTAAGCTGCATTTAACTGCCAGGTTTACGTCTTCTATCATCTGGCCGCTGTTAAGCTCTACTACCAAGATACCTTTCAGTTGCTTGCTGCGTTCATACAGCGGTTTCGACGGGAAAGGCCACAGTGTGATAGGACGGAACAAGCCTACTTTCACGCCTTTCTCGCGAGCGTGTTCTATAGCCTTCTGAGCGATACGTGCACACGATCCGAAAGCGACGATAAGGTATTCTGCATCTTCGCAGTCTATCTCTTCGTAGCGTATTTCCTTCTCTTCTATTTCGGCATACTTAGCCTGCAGGTGCAAGTTGCGTTTTTCCATTACAGCCGGGTCTAGCTCAAGCGAAGTAATGATGTTAGGCTTGCGTCCTTCGCGGCGTCCGTTTGCAGCCCAAGGACATTGCTCTATAATCTCAGCTTCTGTGCGGCGTGGGCGAGGAGCCGGAAGAGTAACCTTCTCCATCATCTGTCCGATAACACCGTCGGCCAAAATCATTGCCGGGTTACGATACTTGAAAGCAAGGTCGAAAGCCAATCCTACAAAGTCGGCCATCTCTTGTACTGAAGCCGGTGCGAGAGCTATCACATGATAGTCGCCGTGACCGCCGCCCTTGGTAGTCTGGAAATAATCGGCCTGACTAGGCTGGATGGTACCAAGACCTGGTCCGCCACGCATTACGTTTACTACCAGACACGGTAATTCGGCTCCTGCTATATAAGAAATACCCTCTTGTTTCAAACTAACGCCAGGGCTTGATGATGAAGTCATTACCATTTTGCCTGTTCCGGCGCCTCCATATACCATATTGATGGCTGCAACTTCACTTTCGGCCTGCAACACTACCATTCCGGTTGTTTCCCATGGTTTTTGCTCGGCCAGAGTCTCCAATACTTCAGATTGGGGAGTGATAGGATAACCGAAGTAACCATCTACACCGATGCGTATGGCCGCATGTGCAATGGCTTCGTTACCTTTCATTAGAACTACTTCTTCTGCCATAATTTATCAAGTATTCGTTTTATTCATTACATTTTGCTCTGTACACGGTCAGGCATCCGTCCGGACACACAATGGCGCATGATGCACATCCTACACACGCGTCTTCGTTTACTGGCTGTACATAGTTATACCCTTTAGGGTTTACTTTGGCTGTGAGTGAAAGTACTTTCGCCGGGCAGGCTACAACACACAAGTTGCATCCTTTGCAGCGTTCTGTATTCACTACGACCACACCTTTCATTTTAGCCATAAATAATTATGTTTTATTGATTAAACATGTCTTTATTGTAAAAGTTAAGTATATCCATCACCATCGCTCGTGCGTCTGCCGCCGGACTTTCGGGGTTGATTTGGATAGCTTCCTGATAACTGTTCAGGGCTCCTTGCCAATTGCCTTGTTTGCGGAACGCATTTCCCATAAGGTAGTAGGCTATATCTATTCCCTCAACGTTTGTTGTAATAAAATCTGTCAATAGCCCGATGGCTGTTTCCGTATCACCGTCGTTTATCAACTGTTTAATGTCATTCAACTTGTCCGTCATGGCAGTGTATATATAATTGGTCATAAGGCAAAGATAAAGTTTATTTTCGTGCAAGTGTTCTGTTTTTCTTTTTTTTTAGTCTAATAATCATAAAATAAATTTTCTTTATAATTGTAATTTACTGATATATAATCCATTAGAGCTTGTATTGATTTGTTTTATTTGAAAATGTTGTTTGTGTAACTATATGCCAATATAACACCTTCGTCTTGCTGTTTTTCGTGTTTTTTATATACAAAAAACGAGGGGCTGTTTCTCTGTAAAAGCTAGAAGATGTAGAATTGTACATTGAGTGAATTCGGTTTACTTATGAAACTCTTTAATGAAGTTGTCTCACATCGACCGATGTGAGCGTTCGTATCGGTCGGTGTGAACGCTCGTATCGGTCGATGTGAACGTTCGTATCGGTCGAAGTAAGACGACTTCATTAAGAATTAAGTGCAACCCTATATGATACGAATACTAGATTACGAAATTGCGCCATAAAAAAAGGATGAACCTGAATATCACTATGCGATATCCGAGTCCATCCCGTACTTAATATATATCCTGTTGTTTTATTATCTATCTTGGCTGATGCGCTGTATAGCCTCTATACAGTCTTCACGCTGGCCGAATGCCGTCAGTCTTAGATAACCTTCTCCGCTTGGACCGAATCCTACGCCAGGAGTACTTACAATATTAGCCTCGTTCAGCAGATGATCGAAGAATTGCCAAGAAGTAAATCCTTCGGGAGTCTTAACCCAGAGGTACGGTGCATTCTTTCCGCCGAACACCTGTATGCCTGCGGCTGTAAGTCCCTCACGCATTATGCGTGCGTTCTCCATATAATAATCTATGGTTTCGCGCACCTGCTGTTTTCCCTCCTTACTATATATAGCCTCGGCTCCACGCTGGGTAATGTAGCTTGTGCCGTTGAACTTAGTACATTGACGGCGGTTCCACAGAGCGTTCAGTGCTACCCGTTCTCCGGTAGCGGTAGTAGCTGTAACTTCCTTAGGTATTACGGTATATCCGCAGCGCACTCCGGTAAATCCAGCTGTCTTAGAGAAACTGCGGAATTCTATGGCGCATCGTTTTGCTCCTTCTATCTCGAAGATAGAGTGGGGGATATCATCCTCGCGAATATAAGCTTCGTAGGCAGCGTCGAAGAGAATCAGTGCGTCGTGGCTTAGTGCGTAATCCACCCATTTCTTCAACTCGGCCTTAGTAAGCGTAGTTCCGGTAGGGTTGTTGGGGTAGCACAGGTAAATCACGTCTATGCGGTTGCTCGGTATTGAGGGAATGAAATTATTCTCGGCCGTGCATGGCATGTAAGTGATGTCGCTCCATTGCTTTCCGTTAAGTTGACCGGCGCGTCCGCCCATCACATTGCTATCCACATAAACCGGATAAACGGGGTCGGTTACAGCAACCTTGTTGTCAAGTCCTAATATGTCGCCTATGTTACCAGTATCGCTTTTAGCTCCGTCGCTGATGAATACTTCAGAACTGCTGAGTTTGATGCCACGCGGCTCGAAGTCATTTTTAATGATAGTATCTATCAAGAAATCATATCCTTGCTCAGGACCATATCCGTGAAACGTCGATTTGTTTGCCATCTCGTCTACCGCACGATGCATCGCCTCTATAGATGACTGCGGCAAGGGGCGAGTTACATCGCCTATACCTAAACGGATGAGGCGTTTATCGGGATGCGATTCTTGGTATGCTTTTACTTTTTTTGCAATGTCGGAGAAGAGATAGCTTCCCGGCAATTTCAGAAAGTTTTCGTTTACGTGTGCCATTTATCTTGTCAGTCTTTTAATTCAATAGTTCCATCGAACACTTTAGTTGCTGTTCCTGTCATGAACAGATGTCCGCCTATCCCCACCCAGCGATTGTGCAGATTACCTCCGTCCATTATAATCTCTGATACATATCCGCATCTTGCCGTGTAAGCCGCCGCTACCGTAGTGGCGCACGATCCGGTGCCGCAAGCCTGAGTGATGCCCGAACCGCGTTCCCACACTCTCATGCGGATAACGCTTTCGCCGTCGGTGCTCGATTTAAGTACTTGTGCGAATTCTACGTTAACGCGGTCGGGAAAGAGAGGGTGGTGCTCAAGTTGGGGCCCAACCTTTTCTATATCTACTTTTTTGATATCGTCTACAAAGATAACCAAATGTGGGTTTCCCATAGAGACCGATATCCCTTGTGAAAATCCATATCCTTCGCCTAAATTTACGGTTCCTATTTCTGTAGGTATGCCCATGTCTACGGTTACAGTCTCCACCATATTCTCTGAGTCTACTTTAAGACGAAGTATTTTTATGCCCGATAGAGTTTCAAGTTTAATCTCGGTTTTGTCGGTCAGTCCGTATTCATAGAGATATTTCCCTATGCATCGGCTGGCATTTCCGCACATCTTCGCTTCCGATCCGTCGGCATTGAAGATACGCATACTGAAGTCGCCGTCTTTTGTAGGTTTCCCTATCAGAACCAGTCCGTCGCTTCCTATACCGGTGTGTGGCTTGCTCCATTCTATTGCCAACTGCTCGGGATGGTCAATGGGATACTTCATGGTGTTTACGTAGATGTAATCATTGCCCAACCCGTGCATTTTGGTGAATTCTATCTTTTTCATTTTGTGTAAGCTTCTTCGTGAACGCCTGCAACGGCACGTCCGCTGGGGTCGTTCAGGTTCTTGAATGATGCATCCCATGCCAAAGCCTCGGCAGTAGAGCAAGCCACGCTTGGTACGCTTGGTACGCTGCGTGCCGCACTTTCGCTAGGGAAGTATTCTTCGAATATGCTGCGGTAGTAATACTCTTCTTTGTTCATCGGAGTATTGATGGGGAAACGTTCTGCAGCGTGAGCCATCTGCTCGTCTGTCACAGCTTTCGAAGTTATTTCTTTCAGAGTATCAATCCAACTGTAGCCTACTCCGTCAGAGAACTGCTCTTTCTGTCGCCAAGCCACACTTTCAGGAAGCATGTCGGCAAAAGCCTCGCGTACTATCTTCTTCTCGATGGTTTTTCCCGGACACATTTTTGCTTCAGGGTTAGTGCGCATGGCTACATCGAGGAACTCTTTGTCGAGGAACGGTACTCTACCTTCTACGCCCCAAGCCGAGAGCGACTTGTTGGCACGCAGGCAGTCGTACAGATACAGCTTAGACAACTTGCGTACGGTCTCTTCGTGAAAAGCCTTGGCATCAGGTGCCTTGTGGAAATACAAGTATCCACCGAAGACCTCGTCGGCACCTTCGCCGCTAAGTACCATCTTTATACCCATGCTCTTAATGACACGAGCCAACAGATACATAGGGGTAGAGGCACGTACGGTGGTAACATCGTATGTCTCGATGAAGTAAATCACGTCTCGCACGGCATCAAGACCTTCTTGTATGGTGTAGTTTATTTCGTGATGTACGGTACCTATATAGTCGGCTACTTCGCGAGCCTTAATCAAGTCGGGTGCTCCCTTCAGTCCCACAGCGAACGAGTGCAACTGCGGCCACCATGCGTCTTTTTTACCGTCGGTTTCAATGCGTCGTGCCGCAAACTTCTTGGCGATGGCAGAGATAACCGAGCTGTCAAGTCCGCCCGACAGCAACACACCATAAGGAACGTCGCTCATAAGTTGGCGTTTAACGGCTGCTTCAAGCGCATCGTGTATAGCGCTTACCGATGCCGGATTATCCTTCACGGCATCATAAGTCATCCAGTCGCGTGTGTACCAGCGTGTCATCTTTCCCTCTTTGCTCCAGTAATAATGTCCCGGCAAGAACGGTTCGTAGCGTTCGCAGAAACCTTCAAGAGCCTTAAGCTCGCTGGCGCAATACACCTTACCGTCACTGTCATAACCTATATAAAGAGGAATAACTCCTATAGGGTCTCTGGCGATGAGGAAATCGTCTTTCTCTTCATCATATAGAGCGAAGGCGAATATACCGTTCAGATCTTCAAGGAAATTAATTCCCTTTTCTCTGTACATGGCAAGGATAACCTCGCAGTCGCTACCAGTCTGGAATTCGTATTTTCCTTCGAACTGCTTACGTATATCACGATGATTATAGATTTCTCCGTTTACAGCCAATACCTGCTTTTTGTCGGGCGAGTACAAAGGCTGTCCTCCGCTTTCAGGGTCTACAATAGAGAGGCGTTCGTGAGCTAAGATAGCCGAACCTCCACAATATATCCCGCTCCAGTCTGGTCCGCGATGGCGTATCTTTTTTGCCATTTTCAACGCCTTGTCGCGTAGACTGGATGTTTGTTCTTTGATATTAAATATTGCAGCTATTCCACACATAATCTTTTCGTTTAGTATTGTTGTTTTCGGATGAAATCCGATTAATTCTATTTGTTCTTTAAGAATTGGTCTATATCGGCAGCGGCTTTACGTCCGCCAGCTATGCATCTTACTACCAAGCTGGCACCTGTAGCGGCGTCGCCTGCATAGAATACGTTGGCAGGATGATCGGGCACTTCCGGACGTAAGAATCCCATGGCAAGCAGTACCATGTCGGCCTTGATGACCTCTTTCTTTCCGGTAGCCTTCATTGTTGGGCGTCCTCCGTCGGGCGAAGGTATCCATTCCACTTCTTCCACTTCTACGCCTGTAAGCTTACCGTCTTTACCTATAAACTTGTTCGATGTGAGGCACCAGCGGCGTGTGCATCCTTCTTCATGGCTGCTGCTGGTCTTCAGCACTACGGGCCATTGCGGCCACGGTGTAGCTGGGTTATTTCCTACAGGAGGCTTAGGCATAATCTCTATCTGAGTAACGCTAAGTGCCCCCTGTCGGTTGCTGGTACCTATGCAGTCGCTACCGGTATCTCCACCACCGATTACCAATACGTGCTTACCTTTGGCGGTTACACGTTCGTCTTTGCCGAAGGTCTGTCCTGCCAACATACGGTTTTGCTGAGCCAACATATCGAGTGCGAAGTATACGCCTTTCAAGTCGCGTCCCGGAATCTTCAAGTCTCTGGCCTGAGGAGTACCGGTACTGATGCAATAAGCGTCGAAGCCTTTGGGCAGTTGTGCCGGATTGATATCCTGATTTACCTTGAAGGTGATACCTTCTTCTTCCATCAACTTAACACGGCGGTCTATGATGGGCTTGTGCAACTTAAAGTTAGGAATACCGAATCTCAGCAAGCCTCCTATATACTCTAGTTTCTCGAATACTGTGACTTCATATCCGCGTTTGTTTAGCTGGTTGGCAGCGGCCAGTCCAGCAGGACCAGAACCGATGACTGCCACTTTCTTGCCGTTGCGTTTATATTGTTTTGGCTGAACATAACCCTCGCGGAAAGCTGATTCTATGACAGCCGCTTCATCTTCGCGGATGGTTACCGGCGCATCCATGCTAAGTTTCAGCACGCAACTCTTTTCGCACAGTGCCGGGCAGATTCGTCCGGTGAATTCTGGAAAGTCGTTGGTGCGAGTCAGTATCTGATAAGCCTCTTCCCAATTACCTTTATATATAGCGTCTTGAAATTCCGGAGGACGGTTGCCCAGCGGACAAGCCCAATGGCAGAAAGGTACTCCACAATCCATGCAGCGTGATGCTTGCAGCTTGCGGTCGCTTGTATTCAGCGTTTGTTCCACTTCTCCAAAGTCAGAAATGCGGTCGTGTACCGGGCGGTATCCGGCTTCTTTTCTAGGAACGGTTAAGAATGCTCTAGGATTTCCCATATATCGTTTTCGTTTTTTCGTTTGTAATTTGTAGAGAATTTCTCTCGGATTAATAGTCTCTTTGTACTTCTGCTATTTTCTGCTGTAGCTTGCGCATTTGTTCTTCTGCCAATACTTTCTTGTATTCTATCGGCGTTACCTGAATAAATTCGTCTACATATCTATTCCAGTTGTCGAGCATGGTACGTGCCAGCTGCGAGCCTGTGTACAGATAATGCTGACGGATAAGCTCATGCAGTTCCTTACGCGATGTAGCGCTTTCAAGCAATGAAAGTTCCACCATTTCCATGTTGCAGAAATAATCGAAGTTGTGGTTCTTGTCCCATACGTAAGCTACACCACCGCTCATACCGGCAGCGAAGTTTCTTCCGGTTTCGCCCAATACTACCACGCGTCCGCCGGTCATGTATTCGCAACAGTGGTCGCCTACACCTTCTACTACAGCTATAGCTCCCGAGTTTCTTACGGCGAAACGTTCGCCTGCTCGTCCGTTAATGTAAACTTCTCCGCTTGTAGCGCCATACAGCAGGGTATTACCTACTATGGTATTCTTCTCAGCCTCGAAGTTGCTTCGTACGGGCGGTTGTACTGATATATGTCCGCCACTTAATCCTTTGCCAAGATAGTCGTTAGCCTCGCCTTCCAGCTTAAAGCTGATGCCGTGTGCCAGGAATGCACCGAAACTTTGTCCCGCAGAACCTTTGAACTTCACGTTGATGGTCTGCTCCGGTAATCCGGCATTTCCATATTTCTCGGCTACTGCTCCCGATAGCATAGCACCTACAGCACGGTCGGTATTGGCTATGGCGTATTCCAGAGAAATCTCTTTCTTGCTTTCAATGGAATCTTTAGCTGCTTTCACCATTGCGGTATCTATCATGCCAAGGTCGTGATGCTGGGTAGTTACGTTGTGCAGAGCAGAACCATTGTCTACCTTATGAAGCAGTCGGCTGAAGTCTAACAGCGACTCTTTAGTACCGATGGCAGTTGGCTTGATTTCTACCAACTCTGTATGGCCTACGATATCTTCCAATCGGGTATATCCCATTTCTGCCAGATACTCTCTTACTTCTTGTGCCAAGAAGCGGAAGTAGTTTACCACATACTCATAGCGTCCGCGGAAGTGTTCGCGCAGTTTTGGGTCTTGTGTAGCTACACCCACAGGGCAAGTGTTAGAGTGACACTTACGCATCATTACACAGCCTAACACTATTAGCGCGGTGGTACCGAAAGCAAATTCTTCGGCTCCCAGCAATGCCATGCTGATAATGTCTCGTCCGGTTTTAAGCTGACCATCGGTTTGCAGTCTTACCTGACCACGCAAGCCGTTCAATACCAAAGTCTGCTGAGTTTCGCTCAGTCCTATTTCGGGTGAGATACCTGCATAGCGCATAGACGAAGCAGGAGAAGCACCTGTACCGCCCTCGGCACCAGATATCACTATCAAGTCGGCTTTCGCTTTCGCTACACCGGCGGCTATAGTGCCTATACCACTTTCGGCTACCAGTTTTACGCTGATAGCAGCCTTCGGGTTCACGTTCTTCAGGTCGAATATAAGCTGAGCCAAATCCTCAATAGAGTAAATATCATGATGAGGCGGTGGCGAAATCAGCGAGATTCCGGGGATAGAATGACGTGTGCGGGCAATGATTTCATTTACTTTAAATCCCGGCAACTGTCCGCCTTCGCCCGGTTTTGCACCTTGTGCCACTTTAATCTGTATCTCTTCGGCATTGATAAGATATTCAGCGGTTACTCCGAAACGGCCCGAAGCTATCTGCTTGGTTTTGCTGCATAGAGATATGCCATCGTAAGTATCGTGGAAACGAGCCGAGTCTTCACCACCTTCACCGGTGTTGCTTCGTGTACCCAACTTATTCATGGCCAAAGCCAAGGCTTCGTGAGCTTCTTTACTGATTGCGCCAAACGACATGGCTCCGGTGACGAAGTGTTTCACTATGTTTTCTATCGGTTCTACTTGGCCGATAGGAATAGGGTTCTTCTTGAATGTGAAGAAGTCGCGCAGGAATATCGGACTGTCTTTTTCGTCAACCTTATGCGTAAATTCCTTGAACTTAGCATAATTCCCGGTGCGTGTAGCCAGTTGCAGAGTAGCTATTGTTTCCGGATTCCAAGCATGTTTTTCTCCGTCTTTGCGGAACGAGAACAAACCTACATGCGGAAGCAGCGGTTCTACTTCATCAGGTTCGAAGCCGGCATCGTGGAATGTTATGTAGTCTTTGGCTATCTCGTCAAGACGAATACCGCCTATTGTAGATGTGTTTGTGCCGAAATATCCTTTCAGGAGTTCTTCGCTCAATCCTACAGCCTCGAATATCTTTGAGCCTCGGTATGAACGTATGGTACTGATACCCATCTTACTCATTACCTTATACAGACCTTTGCAGATGGCTTTTATGTAGTTCTTCTCGGCGGTTTCGTAGTTCATTTGTACGTCGCCGCGTTTTACCAAATCGTCTAAGATGGCGAACGACATGTACGGATTGAATGCGCTGGCACCGTAGCCTAACAAAAGGGCTGCGTGCATAACCTCGCGCACCTCACCGCTTTCTACTATCAATGCTGTCTGTACACGCTTCTGCACGCTGATAAGGTGATGATGCACTGCGCTTACCGCCAACAGAGACGGAATGGCTGCGTGTTCTTTATCTATGCCTCTATCCGAAAGTATTATGTAGTTTACTCCTTCGTTTACAGATTCTTCCGCTTTCTTGCACAGCTCATCCAGAGCTTCTTTCAGTCCCGCACGTCCTTTTGCCACCTCGAAAAGAGTAGGCAGTTTCACGGTGTTGAAGCCCTTGTATCGTATGTTGCACAATATGTCGAGTTCGGTATTCGTCAGTATAGGATGAGGCAGACGCACCATCTTACAGTGACTCTCGCTTGGCATAAGTATGTTGGTTCCTACCGCACCTATATATTCTGTAAGCGACATAACTAACTCTTCACGAATAGGGTCGATGGCAGGGTTTGTAACCTGGGCAAACTGTTGGCGGAAGTAGTTGAACAATACCTGCGGCAATTTACTCAATACAGCCAGCGGAGTATCGTTGCCCATAGATGCTGTAGGTTCGGCGCCGTTGGTACACATTGGGGCGATAGTACGCTCTATGTCTTCTCTGGTAAAGCCGAACGCACGCAGTTTGCGATCATAGTCGGGCACAGAGTTGGCAACCTTTCTTCCGCTGCGCAATGTGTTCAGTTCAATACGGTTAGTAGAAAGCCATTGGCGATAAGGCTTTGCCGATGCCAACTGTTCCTTCAACTCGCCATCGTAATAAATCTGACCTTCTTGCGTATCTACAAGCAGAATCTTACCCGGCTGAAGTCGGCCTTTCTCTTTAATGGTTTCTGGCTCGAAGTTGATAACACCGGCTTCGCTTGCCACTACCATGATATCGTTCTTGGTGATGAGGTAACGTGCCGGACGCAATCCGTTACGGTCTAGCATACCTCCGGCGTAGCGGCCATCACTGAACAGCAGTGCGGCAGGACCATCCCACGGTTCCATCAATATAGAGTGATATTCATAAAACGCCTTCAAATCCTCGCTGATAGGGTTCTTGTCGTTAAACGATTCGGGTACCAGCATCGACATGGCGTGCGGCAGACTCAAGCCCGACATGACGAAGAACTCTAATACATTATCAAGCGATGCACTGTCGCTCATGCCCGGCTGTATGATAGGGCGAATATCTTTAATGTTTCCCAGTGTAGGAGTAGAGAGCACACTCTCTCGGGCATCCATCCATGCACGGTTACCGCGGATGGTGTTAATCTCACCATTGTGCGCCAACAAGCGGAACGGCTGTGCCAAACTCCATGTGGGGAATGTATTTGTACTGAAGCGCGAGTGTACAATTGCCAGTCCGCTGGTAAAATAAGGCTGAGTAAGATCTTGGAAATACTCTCTTACTTGCACCGACGAAAGCATACCTTTATAGATAATGTTTTTGCTTGACAGTGATACTATATAGAAATCTTTATGATTTACACGCTTCTCTATTTTCTTTCTTATAATATATAAGGTGCGCTCTAGGTTCTCTACATCGCTGCTTCCGGTAATGAATACCTGTTTGATGTCGGGTTCCGTTTCAAGCGCACTCTTCCCTAAAATATCCGAGTTTACCGGAACTGTACGCAGGTGCATCAGTGTCAGTCCTTCGCGCTCTATTTCCTCTATCATGATGCTCAGAATATGCTGTTGTTCTGCGCTGTCTTTAGGAAGAAATACCAATCCTGTGCCATATTTACCTTTTTCCGGAACAGGAATACCTTGTAATAGAATAAATTCATGAGGAATCTGAACCATGATTCCGGCACCGTCGCCCGTCTTGTTGTCGGCACCTTCTGCACCACGGTGCTTCATGTTCTCTAAAACCTTCAGGGCAGAATCTACCAGTTCGTGTGATTTGTTGCCGTGTATATCGACAATCATACCCACACCACATGCATCATGTTCGTTTTCCGCATTGTAAAGTCCAGTTGTTAGTTGTTGTGCTGCTTTACATTCCTCTCTTCTGATAAAAACATCTTCTTTCATTGGCGTTTGCTTTCTTAAATGATAGTATAATGCTTGAATGTTGTCTATTTGCTTACAAAAATAGGGAATAGCTATCAAAACGAATATTAAAGTAATGGTTTTTGTAGAAAAAATGTCGAGTGTGGTTTGTAAGCGCTTTCAGATTGATGATATATGTATTGTTATATATATGTAATTGTAACCTATTTTAGGGAAAATACTTATAGTTTGAAATTTGCTCTCTTTTGTTGTATAGATTTAAAACCAAACAATCAGGCATGAAAAAAGCCTTTCCCATCCATTTTTGATGAACAAGAAAGGCTCTTATTATTTATAATCGATTACTGATTAATCAATTTCTTCGTCAGCTTCGTAGCCACCCATTTCGCGGATAGCGTTCTTCAGCATAACGTACTGCTGGAAGAGGTGGTTGATAGGCACTTCGTTCTGAGTGTAGTCGTGCATAGGGCTCTTCAAGAAGAAGCTCAAGAAACGCTGTGTACCATAACGTCCGGCACGAGCAGCCAAATCGCTAAGCAATACGAGGTCGAGGCACAAAGGTGCTGCCAAGATAGAGTCGCGGCACAAGAAGTTAATCTTGATCTGCATAGGATAGCCCATCCAGCCGAAGATATCGATGTTATCCCATCCTTCCTTATCGTCGTTGCGAGGAGGATAGTAGTTGATACGTACTTTGTGATAGTAGTTAGTGTATAGGTCGGGCTGGTTTTCAGGAACCAAGATAGATTCCAAAGTAGACAGCTTGCTGACTTCTTTAGTGTGGAAGTTAGCTGGTTCGTCCAATACCAATCCGTCACGGTTACCAAGGATGTTTGTAGAGAACCATCCTGAAAGACCTAAGCAACGAGTACCGATGATAGGAGCGAAACCTGACTTAACCAATGTCTGGCCAGTCTTGAAGTCCTTACCTGCGATAGGCATCTTAGTTTTGTCTGCCAGTTCCCACATAGCCGGGAAATCGACTGTGGTGTTAGGAGCACCCATGATGAAAGGAGCGCCTTCTGTAAGAGCAGCGTATGCATAGCACATAGACGGAGCTACGTGTTCGCGGTCGTCGTTCTTCATTGCAGCTTCAAGAGCAGCTAATGTACCGTGAACTTCTTCACATACAGGAACGTAGATTTCTGTAGATGCAGCCCACAAAACTACGATACGGCTACAACCGTTCTTTTCTTTGAATTCGCGAATATCCTGACGCAAAGCTTCAACCATATCCCAACGAGTAGCGCAGTCTTTTACGTTGTTTCCATCAAGACGCTTAGCGTAGTTGTGATCGAAAGCGGCCTTCATAGGAACGATTTTTTCCAATTCGTCCTTAACCGGATTGATGTCTTTTTCCTTCAGAACTTCAGCATTGATAGCTGATTCGTAAGCGTTAGCAGGATATACATCCCATGCGCCAAATACGATGTCATTAAGGTCTGCAATAGGAACGATGTCTTTGTAGTGAAGATATTTCTTTTCTGCTCCGCGGCCTACACGGATTTTATCGTATTGAGTCATTGAGCCTACAGGCTTGGCTAATCCCTTGCGAACCATCAGTACGCCAGTCATAAAAGTGGTGGCTACAGCACCTAAACCTACACACAGCACACCTAGTTTACCCGTTGCTGGTTGCACATTTGTCTTTTCCATTTCAATTTCTGTTTTTCAAGTTGTCAATAACAAAGAATATTATGTATTCTATATGATTTGTAAAGGTACACTTTTGTTTCCTAATTCAAATTTTTACGCTAACTTTTTCTTAGAAAAAACTACAAATAGCACAATTAATCGGATAAAACGTCCAGTTTTTAAATTAGAGGAGTAGGTTTTTTGAGAAAAAACGCTAATTTCTTGATGAATGTCAATTCACTTTTCGCTCTCGGCTTATTATTTTTTTTATTTATGCACACAAAACCCATACTCTGTGCATATTTTTGTGCGCTTATAAAAATATAAATCAAAGAGTTAGCATACTACTCCTATTTATATTATATATGTAAAATTAAGTATTATCTTTGCGTCCGTATTTATAACAATAAGAAAAACGATGAATGACATTTGCTGTATTGGGCACATCACTTTAGATAAAATTATCACGCCCAAACAAACGACTTATATGCCGGGAGGTACATCTTATTATTTTTCGCACGGTATTCGCCACTTGAGCAACTATAAGAACTATAAGCTGATTACGGCTTTGGCTCCCAGCGAGATGAACGCGGTAGAGGAGTTGCGCAACGATGGTATCCGCGTGGATGTTCTGCCCAGTCGTCATACGGTATATTTTGAGAACGCTTACGGTGAGAACCAGAACGACCGCAAGCAACGTGTATTGGCTAAGGCCGATCCGTTCACTGTAGAAGAACTGAAGGATGCGGAAGCCAAGATATTCCATTTGGGCAGTCTGCTTAGCGATGACTTCTCGCTTGAAGTAATAAAATACTTGTCGGACAAAGGCATCCTGTCGGTCGACGCTCAGGGTTATCTGCGCGAGGTAAGAGGCGAAAAGGTATATCCGGTAGACTGGAAAGAGAAGTGCGAGGCGCTGAAGTATATTGATATCCTGAAGGTAAACGAGTACGAAGCGAAGGTGTTGACAGGATTGGACGATTACAAGGAAGCGGCAGCGCTCTTGGCCGAATGGGGAGTAAAGGAAGTGATGCTCACCTTAGGTAGCGAGGGTTCTATAGTTCACACTGCCGGATGTTTCTATAAGATACCTGCCTATCCTCCAAAGGAAATAGTAGACGCCACCGGATGCGGAGACACCTACATGCTGGGGTATCTGTACATGCGAAGCAAAGGTGCATCGGTAGAAGAGTCGGGATGCTTTGCCGCAGCCATGTCTACCATCAAGCTCGAAAAATCGGGTCCCTTCAGCGGAACGGAAGAACAGGCTATGCAAATAGTAAACGATAGTCCGCTGAAAGCTTATAAGATATAATATCAAGGTAATGCCTGAATATTACGAATGCGCCTCATGGAATTCAAGACTTCATGAGGCGCATTTATTATATTTAAAGGTTTTACCCTTTTGATGAAACAGAAACCATTTTACGTGCATAAAGCCATACCACGGCATACGCTACAAGCGGTACTGTGAAAGCCGAAACCATTGTGGTTACATCGGCTACATATCCCATAAGCAACGGGCCAACTACACCGCCTACCGGCGACATCATCAGGAAAGAAGACGCACGTTTGGTGTGATTACCCAGTCCGTTAAGCGACAACGCGAAAATAGTAGGGAACATAATAGCTTCGAAAGCATAGTCGCACAGTAGGGCTACCAAAGAAACATATCCCAAATCTAGGAGTACAACGGTGGTAGTAATCACAGTACCTGTAGCGCAGTAGAACAGCATCTTCTGAGCGGCTACACGTTGCATAATCCAACTACCTACAAAACGACCCACCATAAAGAGCCCCAATCCACCGAACGATAATATCAGTGAAGCGTGGCGTGCGTTCATCCACTGCTGCTCTACCACATAATTGATAAAGAAGCTGTTGATAGAAATCTCGGCTATCTCGTATGCAAAGATGGCAATAAGTCCGAAGATAAACAGACGATGCGACCAGAGTCCTACTTTATGCCCTTCGGTATCAACTTCTTCATGATGAGGAATCTCGGGCAACTTTACACGGGTAAAGATAAACGCTACGATAAGCACCAGTACACCCATGCACACATAAGGTAACGCCACATTGCCCGACGAAGAAGAGTCGGAATCGTTAGAGAATAACAGCAGACCCGTAAGGAGCGGAGCGCAGATGCATCCTACTCCGTTAAACGACTGCGCCAAGTTCAATCGGCTGGCAGCGGTCTCCTTTGCACCAAGTTCGGTGACATAAGGATTGGCGGCGGTCTCTAAAAACGTCAGTCCGCAACCTATAACGAACAGCGCGAACAAGAATACGTTGAACGATGACAAGTACTGTCCGGGTACAAACAGAAACGCTCCGATGCCGTAAAGCAGCAATCCGAAAACTACGCCTTTACGATAACCATAGCGACTGATGAAAAGTCCGGCAGGAATGGCCATGATGAAATATCCCATATACATAGTAACCTGCACAAAAGCCGAATGCGCCTTTGAGATATCCAACACCTCTTGGAAATGCTTGTTCAGCACATCGAGAATAGCATGTGCAAATCCCCACAAAAAGAATAAAGAAGTAACCAGTATGAAAGGAATCTTATACTGGCTATCTACTAATGAAGTATGTTTTGCTTCCATATATTGATTGATATAAATAATATCATAAAAAAGCAACCCTCGAAAAGCATCACTGCTTCTCGGGGCTGCAAAATCTACTATGATTTAAAAAAAAAGAAACTCTAATTATTAATCTTCGTCTACGCTATCCAATTTCAGCTTATCGCTGTCGTCGCGTTTTTCGTAATACTGTTTACGCAGCGGACGTGCGCTGATTTCTTCTTCGAACACACGGTTGCGGAAGATATCGAGTGCCACATAAATAGCCTGACGGAACGAGTCTTCGGATGCGATACCCTGACCAGCGATGTCGTACGCTGTGCCGTGAGCCGGAGATGTGCGCACGATAGGCAGTCCGGCGGTATAGTTCACGCCTTCGTCCATAGCCAACGCCTTGAAAGGAGCCAAGCCCTGATCATGATACATTGCCAAGATACCATCGAAATGACGATAGTTGCCCGATCCCATAAATCCATCGGCAGGATAAGGTCCGAAACACTGCATGCCTTTCTTCACCATCTCCTGAATAGCCGGAATGATAACTGTCTCTTCTTCCGAGCCAATCAAGCCACCGTCGCCTGCATGAGGGTTGAGTGAGAACACAGCGATACGTGGACTGTCAATTCCGAAATCGTATTTCAGCGAACGATGGAAAATAGCTATCTTCTCCATGATAAGCTCCTTAGTGATGGTTTCTGCCACCTCTCTCACAGGAATGTGTCCGGTAACCAACGCTACTCTGAAATCACCTTTCAGCAATATCATAAGCGCCTTATGTCCTTCGCCTACACGTTCCTCTATATACTCAGTATGTCCGGGGAAGTGGAATGTATCCGACTGTATGGTATGTTTGTTTATAGGAGCCGTAACGAGTACGTCGAACCATCCGTCGCGGTAATCCTGCAATGCTGCTTCAAGGGCTGCCAGCGCTGCCTGTCCGGCTTCAGCCGTAGGCTTAGCCAACTCTACCTTCAGTTCATCGTCTGTACAGTTAATGATATTCAGACGTCCGTCTTGCACTTCCGAGATGGAATTTACAATACTGAAGTTGGTCTGTATATCCATCGCCTTACGATGATACGCCGCTACTTTTGGCGATCCATATATAATAGGAGTGCATAAGTCGAGCATGGTAGGGTCTGAAAACGCTTTCAGTATCACTTCATAGCCTACGCCGTTTATGTCTCCGTGGGTGATACCCACTCTTATCTTTCTATCTTCCATTATCTTATTATTTATTTGCTTTATTATCGGGTGTTTCGTCCGGAACCATCTTCTCTTCAGTGAAGCCGTCGCCTTCTACTGGTATTTCTGCTACCGCTTTCTGTGATGGCAATTTCAAAGTATAGAGAGCTGCGTTAAGACGGCGGATCAAGTCGCGTTTAAGCTTTGCCGGATTGTATACGAATCCTTCTACTACTACCACACGAGCGTTGGCACGGTCTACTCTAACGTGCGATACGAACGGACCGCCCATTGCGTCGTTCTTCATGTCCCACAAGCCCCGTACTTCGTAAGCGAAGTCGCCGTCAACACTGATATTGCGCGCCTCTACAAAGATAGAGTCGGCAGTTTCCATATACATGCCTTCGCGAGCTCCTGGCAGGTTGACTTTCATAACCGAGTCTCTCTTGGCTATGAAATACTCCTTGGTGAAGGTGTTGTTATCACGAAACGGATAAGAATACATCACGAAGTTCAGGTCGTTCAGGTTGGTAGAAGCCCAGAAGAAATGGTCGCCCGATTTATACGACTCCATTTCTATCGGCATCCAGATGTCGCAATCGAACATAGAACCTACCTTAGCCGAAATGGTCTTGTTGTGTTTCTTCTTCAGCAGAGCCACTTCGCGGTTCATCTCTGCACGAGTGAAGAAATCCACTATTGCCTGTCCGTTACGAGATACATATTTATCGAATTCTTCCTGCGTTGGCGACTGGATGGTCATAATCATCTGAGGTGCTGAATACACATTGCGAGCAAACTTGAACTTGGTCTGCGTATACTTGCTTGCGTCGATATCCACCAATACGATGTTGCGGAACAAACGCATCGACTTATCATAAAATGCTGGGCGCACTCTTGAAATACGGAACGAGCGTTCAGACTGCGGCAGACAAGGAACATCGGTGTCGAGAACATGATACAAGGCACTGTCTTTGCTCATCCAACAGTTGTCGTCGGCTACTACCAGGACTTCGTACGGACGTCCGCTCGATGCGGGTGTCAACATGCTTTTTCCTTCGCCTTTGCAAGACACCATAGCCAGTGCCACGCAAAACATACTCAATAAGAAAACAAATCGTTTCATAGTCCTTATTAAATTACTTATGTTTATACTACTTAAATCAATTATCGGCAGCCGCATCTTCCTTCTCGGCCTGCTGCTTGGCTGTAGAAAGCATACCGCACGCGGCGAATATGTCTTCGCCTCTTGATGCACGGATAGTGGCGAACACGCCATGCTGCGTAAGGTAATCGCGGAAAGTAACCATAGTGTCCATATCCGATCCGTGAAGATCTACATTAGGTATGGCGTGGAAACGTATCATATTAACACGGCAATCTAGTCCGCGGAGTATGCGCACCAGTTCCTTGGCGTAAATCAAGCTGTCGTTTACACCGCCAAACACGATATACTCGAACGATAGACGGCGCTGCTTGCTGAAATCATAGTTGCGCAGTATCTCTATGATATCTGTTATAGAGAATGCTTTCTCGGCAGGCATCAGCTGGGCACGCTGAGACGGGAAAGGCGAATGAAGGCTTACCGCCAGATGGCAATCGCTGTCATTAAGGAAACGCTCAAGTCCCTTCTTTAATCCCACTGTAGATACGGTAATGCGTTTAGGGCTCCATGCGTAACCGTAATCGGATGTAAGCACATCGAGGGTGCGCAATACGTTATCAAGGTTATCGAACGGCTCGCCCATACCCATAAACACTATATTGGTCAGTGTGTCGCGTTCGGGAATAGAATAAATCTGATTTAAAATCTGAGATGGCGTAAGATTATCGGTATATCCCTGCTTCCCTGTCATGCAGAACTTGCAGTTCATCTTACAGCCTACTTGCGACGATACACACAGAGTGGCACGGTCGCCATCGGGGATATAGACCGACTCGATATAGTCTCCCTTAGGTGTGCAGAACAAATACTTCACGGTTCCGTCTACCGAGCGCATCTCATGAACGGGGGCCGAAGCGCCTACTTCGTAGTCTTCGGATAAAAGCTCTCTGTTCTTCAAAGAGAGGTTGGTCATTTCATCAATAGAAGATACTTTCTTTTTATACAGCCACTCCAATATCTGTTTGGCGGTAAATTTGGGCATACCCAAATCTTGTACAATCTCTTGTATCTCTGCAGGATTTTTCCCTAACAAGGGGGTCTTTATATCACTCATTTATATTCTTACACTATACTTTTACTGCACAAAGTTATGCAAAAATCAGATATATATCCTACCTTTGTGATATAAATGCATTTATAAATGAAAAAAAACATAACCTGCTACTTTCCTTACATCGACGAAACCTTATCGTGTAAGATTACTGCAGAGTTGTCGCAATGTCAGAACGTGAACCATATTTACTTTCTGTCGGTCACGGAAACAGACAAGACACTCGCCCCCAATAGCAGTATAATAAAAGTCGGCTCTATAGAAGATACCGACACATGGAACACTTTAGTCAAGCTAAAAAATACCGACTACATATTAATCTGTACACAAGCCCGCGAAATAGAGCTTGGATATATGGCTTTGCAGCGTATGATAGACTACTTGGAGACATCGAACGCGGCTATGGCGTATGCCGACAGGTATCAGATTAAGGAGGGAAGGAGAGAGGCTCACCCGGTGTGCGACTATCAAATGGGCAGCGTACGAGATGACTTCGACTTCGGGCCGCTGCTTATGTTTCGCAGTGATTTCCTTAAAAGTGCGCTCTGTACGCTTAACTCTTCAAAAGAATCTTACCGCAACTCGGCTGTATATGCCATACGTCTGGAGTTGTCGCGCTTCTACATGCTGACTCATATCCGTGAATATCTTTACACAGAGAAAGAGAACGATATGCGCTTGTCAGGCCAAAAGCAGTTCGATTATGTAGACCCACGCAACCGTCAGGTGCAGATAGAGCGCGAAGTAGCGTTTACCAGATATCTGAAACGAATAGGCGCTTTATTGACACCGGTAAAAAGCCGCATCGACTTAAACGAAGGCTGTTTTGAGTTCGAAGCGTCGGTTATCATCCCCGTATACAACCGTGTGCGCACGGTGAACGATGCCATCGGTTCCGCTCTTTCACAAAAAGCCGATTTTAAATACAATATCATCGTTATAGACAATCATTCTACAGACGGTACTACCCAGGCCATAGAGCAATATAAGGATAATCCGTCGGTCATTCACATCATCCCCGAACGTACCGATTTGGGTATAGGCGGATGCTGGAATCTCGGCGTAAACCATCCTCAGTGCGGAAGATTCGCCGTGCAGTTGGATAGCGATGACTTATATAGCTCGCCCGATACTTTGCAGAAAATCGTGGACAAGTTTCGCCAGGAACAGTGCGCTATGGTTATCGGTACTTATCAGATGACTAACTTCAGTTTGGAACCTATTCCGCCGGGCGTAATAGACCATAAGGAATGGACCAGCGACAATGGTCATAACAACGCTTTGCGCATCAACGGACTGGGAGCGCCACGTGCTTTCTTTACACCGCTGCTTAGAGAAATCAGAGTACCTAATACCAGCTATGGCGAGGACTATGCACTCGGATTGGCTATCTCTCGCCGATTCCCTATAGGACGAATATACGATGTGTTATATCTGTGCCGCCGATGGGAAGGAAACTCCGATGCGGCACTAAGCATAGAGAAGACCAATCGCAACAATGATTATAAAGACAGTCTGCGTACTCTTGAAATAGCCAAGAGAAAAGAACTGAACGGAATAATGTTCCACAAGCCCACTCTCGACGATTTCATTACAGACAACCGCAGCACTTGGCCTCTGCTGAATCAGAATATAAAGGAAGCCCAGACTAAATACGAAAACGGACAGTGTTTCCTTAAATCTGTGGGCGATTACTACGTGCATATTCTTCCGTACAGAGAGAAATCTACTCTCGCCAAGACGGATAAGGCTTCTATTGAAAAACGTCCGTGCTTTTTGTGCTTGGATAATAAGCCGAAAGAGCAGCAAAACATAGAGGCGTGGTTCGATGAAGAGTTCAGCATCCGTCTTAACCCATATCCTATCATGCGGAAGCATTTCACCATTTCAAGCGTAAAGCATCAGCCGCAGGTGTTGGCGGATAAGACGGCTCGTCAATTGCCGGGACGCATTTTGCGGTGGATGAACAACGGATTCAAGCAGACCGATATGACCGTGTTCTACAACGGTGCCCAATGCGGAGCCTCTGCGCCCGATCATTTCCACTTACAGGCAGCGTCTACAGAGAACATTCCTCTTATAGAGTCGCCTTGGGTTGAATGGATTAAGGATACCACTCCCATGGCGCAAGCCGTTACTCCAGATGGAAGCATATGCAAGAGCTATAGCATTAGTCAGTATGCATGCCCAGTGCAGGCGTTCGTTACCGAAGGCGGTTCTTACGAAACATCGCCCGAGTTGGTAGACCAATACCTGAGCACTCTGCCGCTGCACGAAGGAGAAGCGGAACCAAGATATAACATGATGGCATGGTACGATGAATCCGCCCAATTATACTACCAAGTATACATTCCGCGCGGCAAGCACCGTCCCGACTGCTACTACGCTACAGACGACAGCCAGATGCTGGTAAGCCCCGGAGCCATAGATATGGCAGGACATATAGTCTGCATACGTAGAACCGACTTTACCCGACTTGATGACGCAAGCATCATAGAGCGGATATTGAAAGAAACAGGCAGTCAGCCTTTAATTTAAACACCCACACATAGACATAAAACAGATATGAAAGAACCCGAAATAAGCGTGGGCATAGTCAATGCCCAAGAAATACATTTCACCCTCAACGCACGTTTCCTGGCTAAAGGCGAAACGGTAAGCGGAAACCAGCAAGTGTCTTTCGAAGAGGGAGGCATCTTATGGAACGGCAACGTGTATCGTGAGCTGACGTTTACTCCGCTTGATGAAGATTCGTCGTTCTCGCTTTACGACGTAACCATCGGAATAAACTTCCACTGGGAGCGACAGGAAACTCAGAGTTTCATAGGCACCCTTAAACTCGTGGTGTACGAAGGAAAGATTACAGCCATCAACATACTGCCAGCCGAGGATTATCTTACAAGCGTTATCTCGTCCGAGATGAATGCCACATCATCATTAGAGTTTCTAAAGGCCCATGCGGTAGTATCGCGCAGCTGGTTGTTGGCTCAGATAGAGAAGCGTAAAGCCATGAGCAAGAAGCAGGGCGACTTCTTCTCGTTCGTAAAGACCGATACAGAGTACATACGTTGGTACGACCGCGAAGACCATACTATTTTCGACGTATGCGCCGACGATCACTGCCAGCGTTACCAAGGTATAACCAAAGCTACCAACCAGAGTGTGGCTGAGGCTGTAAAAGCTACCCGCGGACAGGTGATGATGTATAAGAACAGCATCTGCGACGCACGCTTCTCTAAGTGTTGCGGAGGTATAACCGAAGAGTTCGACACATGTTGGGAGAACAAGAAATATCCGTATCTTACGGCTGTACGCGATGATAAGAACGACGCCGCTATGCCCGACCTTACCATAGAAGAAGAGGCTGATAAATGGATACGCTCTACCCCCGACGGTTTCTGCAACACTCACGATAAGCATATCCTATCGCAGATACTTAACAACTATGATCAGGAGACCACCAATTTCTATCGTTGGAAGGTACGCTATACGCAAGAGGAACTAGCCGAACTGATAAGGACCAATACCAAATGCGACTATGGTCAAATCATCGACCTGATACCTGTAGAAAGAGGAAAGTCGGGACGTATCAGCAAACTAAAAATCGTTGGTACGCTTAAGACACTTATCATAGGTAAGGAACTCGAAATACGACGCACGTTATCAGACACCCACTTGTTCAGCTCCGCCTTTGTAGTAGACAAAGGTCCGCAGCAAGACGACGCTCCCGCATGGTTCGAACTTACCGGAGCCGGCTGGGGACACGGCGTAGGCTTGTGTCAGATAGGCGCAGCCGTTATGGGAGAAAAAGGATACAATTACAACGATATACTGCTGCATTACTACAAAGATGCAGATATCCGTAAACTTTATTGATACTGAATTATGGAAAAAGATTTTTTTGAGATTATCCGCACACGGCGCAGTTGCCGTAGTTATAGAAAAGAACAGATAAAAGACGAGGAACTTAAAACCGTGCTCGAAGCTGGCACTTACGCTCCTACTTCAAGAGGCAAGCAGGCTCCGTTTATAGTGGCTGTGCAGAATGAAGAGCTGCTGGCGCGCCTTGCCAAGATGAACGCTGAGGTGATGGGCGTTACTTCTAATCCGTATTACGATGCGCCTACTTACATATTAGTGGTGGTATCTACAGAGTCGCACAACCCTATTTGCGACGGCAGTTGTGTACTAGAGAACATGATGCTTGCCGCTAACGCTTTGGGACTGGGCACTTGCTGGATTCACCGCGAACGCGAAATGTTTGAGACCGAAGAAGGCAAACAACTACTGAAAGAGTGGGGAATACCCGAAAACGTAATAGGTGTTGGAGCACTCTCCATCGGTTACCCCGACGGAGAACCATCGCCAGTCAAGCCTCGCAAAGAGGGTTATTACCGTATAATCAAATAAATCTCTACACATTAAACTAATACAGAAGAGCTTCAGCTAAGGCCATTCGCCCCAAGCCGAAGCTTTTTTATAATGCAAATACTAAAATCAGAATGAAACGAAATAACATTTGCTACATCGTTATTGTGGCAGTACTTACCGCATCGCTGCTCTTAGGTTTTGCCGAAAAGATTTTCGGACTCAACTTAGGCGGTTTTTCATGGATGGCATCATGGGTTACATCGCCCGTTGCGCTTGCCATCGGTTTCGTCTTCGCACTGCTGTTTGGCGAAGCTTATCCCAAGTTCAATAAAACCATGTCGAAGAAGCTACTGCAGTATTCGGTTGTTGGTCTCGGATTCGGTATGAACGTATCTAAGGCGTTAGAATCGGGCAGCGAAGGCATGTGCTTTACTATAGTCAGCGTATTCGGCACCCTGGCCATAGGATGGTTTTTGGGCAGAAAGTTGCTGAAGGTGGATTCACAAACCAGCTATCTTCTCAGTTCAGGAACAGCCATCTGCGGAGGTTCTGCCATAGCAGCCGTTGGTCCCGTTATCAAGGCTAAGCCCGAAAGCATGTCGGTAGCCTTGGGTGTGGTATTTATACTTAACGCTGTAGCTCTGTTCATCTTCCCCAGCATAGGCGATGCTCTTGGCATGACCATGAAGCAATTCGGTATGTGGGCTGCCATCGCCATCCATGACACATCGTCGGTAGTAGGTGCAGGTGCCGCTTACGACCAGATGCATCCCGATCTTATCGTCCAACAAGGTGTCAGTGCGCTTGAAGTTGCCACTACCATCAAGCTTACCCGTGCCCTGTGGATTGTAGTGCTCGCCTTGGTGACTCCATTCTTCTTCAAGCAGTCGCTACAGAACGCCCAAGAAGCTCCGAAGCCTTGGTATAAGAATATTCCTCCGTTTATTATATGGTTTGTCATCGCCATCATTTTCAATACCTACGTACTGAGCAACGCTTCGCTTATCGGCGACTCTGCAGCTTCTGTAGGCACACTCATTGGCGATACAGTAAACAAGCTCGCCAAGCAGTTCATCACTCTGTCTTTGTTCTTTATCGGAGCGTCTCTTACCAAAAAGACCCTTAAGGCGGTAGGTCTCCGTCCGCTTATACAAGGTGTACTTCTTTGGGTAATAATCAGCTGCGTCAGCCTGGCGTATATATTTATGGTGTAAGTCGTTTGGTTTACTGATGAATGCGATAACAAAAAAGACAGCAGCTCATTGTGAAGGAATTATCCTACGCATTGCCGCTGTCTTTTCACATCACTTCATAGTGCAGCTATCGAGGCTGCTCATCCTCTCAGTTGGTACCGGAGTATTCATCAGTTCTTTCTTGTCTTTCAAAACTGGATATAAATATTTTTCCACTGTAGAAAGACGGGGGGCATATCCTTTAATTGGTTTGTTGTCGGTTTAGATGCGTTCAAACACCTTGAAGTATGATACTTGCGCATGATTACCATTGGTTTCGATAATCACCATCTTGAAGTATCGGGTGGTTACTGGTTCGGTAAACTTTACCTCTTCGTAGGCTGGAATTAAAGGGGAGGTGGATTTCTCTACCACCGTGCCGTCAGAGGCAGTCCAAGGTAGGTCAAACGAGAACTCACTCACTTTTGTCCACGAAGATGCACCGTCACCGGTATAAATGTCCATGTGCTTCACTGTTCCGTAATTATTGCCGTTCCCTGGATAGAATCTTCTGCCAATCTGCGGCATGCTGCACTCCAACTCTTGCTTCATGTCTACAATGATATTCCAAGGTTTTCTATAGGAACAGAGTAAGAACTGTGCCAATATTGGTTGCGATTTTCGGTGAAAAGGCTTGGATAACTGCCGCCGTCGCTGGCCTCACAAGTCGTGCCTGTAGCTATCCACTTGGTCCAGTCGTGGCTATTGTGGACAAATATGTATTTCATCCCCAGCAGTTGGAAAAAAGTTCCAATTTACAGCAGGTTCGTTCCCGGAGTTTATCGACCAGTATTACGGCCGTGTGATTTTTGCCCTAATCCGGCTCAGACTTGCCTGCGTTACGCCTAAATAGGTGGCGATACTTCCCAGCGGCAATCGCTGTAACAAATCTGGTTCTTTCTCCAATAGCTCCTTATACCGTTCCGAAGCAATAGCGGACAACATAGAAATCAGCCGTTCCTCAGTGGCAAGCAGCTCCATCTCCGCATAACGCCGTCCCCAATTGGCGATGTGCAAGTCTTCCGAAAACAACTCTTTCAATTTTTTCCTTTTCAATACATATAAGACGGAATCTTCCATCAATTCCATTGTTTCATATCCCGGCTCGTCATTTACATAGCCTTTCATAGAAACAAGGGTCGCTCCCTCTTTGCCGACCCAAAAAGTAATTTCTTTCCCATCCACCGAAGTATAGGCACGGACAATGCCTTGTTTAATGAAAAAGATGTCTTTCTCCACCTTGCCGCATTCTAATACTCGGAATCCTTTGGGATATGAGACTTCCGTCAGGCATTGTTGCAACCTGTCCAAAGATGCGTCCGGCATGGCATATCTTTGGTTGATGATTTCCTTTATATCCATAGTTCATTGCTGTTGTTAGTGTACAAAATTATAAATAGCATACGGAAACGAGAATAAACAGATGTTTTTTTGTCAAATGAAAAGTCTGTTTTTGCCAAATGCAAAAAGCTATTAGGGATTGCTTATTTATTTTTGCGCCCGAATTTAATAAATCATAGGTATGAATTGGATAA
>ULNT01000716.1_pt1 | contig 48282 bp, 43 predicted proteins | sample 1952001 | NCBI WGS metagenome assembly ULNT01 (sample SAMEA4835585, study PRJEB28245) | human gut metagenome | biome: gut microbiome; material: fecal sample | place: Denmark | collected 2008
GAATATTTCCACCTACTTTTAAAGAGTAGACAAAAATCACAAGCCAACTTAGAATTGTCATTGGCGCCGAATATAATCTTGCATTTTTTAACCAAAAAATAGTTTTATGAAGTATATTTTTAATCAAATTATTTTTCCAAAATGTTTTTAAGTGCGACAACGGCTTCGTAACTTCCGCCGGCCTCAAGAATTTCTTCTGCTGATAAGCCGAACATTGTTATAAGATTTTTGGCTTGATTATTACTGTTATGTTCAAGATGTTTTACTGTTTCAAGAATTGCATTTTCTCTGCTAAGTCTTGGAATTTGGTCATTTATCCCTTTTCTGAAAATTCTTGCTTTTGATTTACCCATTGATTACTCCTTTTTGAAAAGCAAGTAATGCGGCTCCAATCATTCCTGAATAATTTCCTGCTGTCGCCTTAACAACTCTTGTTGGTGTTGTGCAAATTTCTTGGTTAACAATTTTTTCTACTTTATCCGTTTCAACAAATTGTGCCAAAGAACCTGATAAAACAACACAATCAGGGTCAAAAATATTTGCTAAACCAATAATTCCATTTGTAATATCTTCTTCCCATCTATGGTAAACATCAAGCATCTTTTGATTTTTATTTTTAACTCCGTTCATAACATCATAGGTTGTGACATTTTGGTCTTTTAACATTTCTTGTGCAGTGATTTTTAATCCTGTACCTGATGCGTAGATTTCAAAACAATCCCAAGAACCGCAGGTACATTTTCTTCGTTTATCAGAATACATTTTAAAATGCATTTCTCCGGCTGCTCCGTTTTGTCCTTTTAGAAGTTTATTATCAATAATAATTCCTCCGCCAACTCCTGTGCCAAGAGTAATCATAACACTGGTTGGACAATTTACAGATGCTCCGATTTCGTGTTCAGCCCAAGCAGCACAGTTTGCGTCATTCTCAACAAAAACAGGTTTTGTTGAGAGTTCTAAAAATGGCATTTGTGGATAGCCTTTTGCAATATTGCCAGTTGAACCTAGTATTTTTGAATTTTGATTGTTTACGGCTCCACATGTTGAAAAAGCAATAACATCAACATCGTTTTCATGTTTTTTTATTATTTCTATAAAAGTTTTTTTGATTTCATCAAATGTTTTTGGTGTAGCATGTTTTTCTATCTCGCTAATAATTTCACCATTTTCATTAACAATGGCATTGTAGATTTTTGTTCCACCTACATCTAAAGCTAAAGCTTTTTTCATATTTTTACTCCCTTTATGTTTGTTATTTCTTTAAAAGTTTATCTGCTTGCATTTTTATGAACTTATAAAGACTGCGAACTTCTCTGACTGTATATTCTTTGCCAATAAGTTCAACTTTTCTGTCATAATCAGGTAGTTGTTTTTGTCTGTTTGAATTTTGTTCAATTATATGTATAAGATTTTTCGCTTTATCCATTTGTGATAAAGGTTTTATCGGTAAGATTTTCATATTATCCCTATTTGTTACTTCTTTCTGAATACGAATCTTTTAGTAATAAGTTGTGGCCTTGTGATAGCTGAACCAATTACAACACAGTGTGCACCAAGTTCAAATGCTTTATTAACTTGTTCCGGTTCCCAGATTCTGCCTTCTAAAACAACAGGTAATTGAGTTTGTTCTACAAGTTGTTTTAAAAGTTCAAAATCAGGTTCATTAGCCGGTGAATTTGCGGATTCTAATGTATAACCTGCAAGAGTTGTAGAAATTATATCCGCACCAAGTTCTTTAGCGTTCAAACCCTCTTCAAGTGTTGAAATATCAGCCATAGCAAGGCGTTTATTGATATGAATATATTTTATCAAATCTTGTAACTTTTCGTTATTGGGACGTTTTCTTTGGGTTGCATCGGTTGCAATCACATCTGCACCTGCTTCAACAAGTTCAATAACATCTTTAATGTTTGGAGTGATATAAACCAATTCTTTGTAATTTTTAGGAATAATGTTTGGTTTCGTTAAGCCGATAATTGGCAGATTAAATAATTTTTTTGCATTTTTTACATCTCTTGCGCCTGCAAGTCTTAATGCTCCTGCTCCACCGTTAACTACAGATTTCATCATTCCAATCATGCATTGTTCCAAGTACAATGGTTCATTAGGCATTGCTTGGACAGATACAACAACTGTTCCCTTTATTCTGTTTAAAATATCATTCATACATGAATTATAGCCTAAACATAAATTTTTGAACGGCTATTTCTTTATTGTTTTTTAAAATGATAAATTTCGTGTTATAATAAACACATTAAATAAGGGGAATTTATATATGAATAAAATGTTGGTCAAATATCCGTTTTTAACACGTGATGTTGAAATATATGAAAGAGAAAATGGACATAAAATCGTTTTGGCTCATAAAGAGGGAGAAATGGTTAATGTTTCTTCTTGGGTTAAAACAGGTTCTATAAATGAAGATGATGATAATAACGGAATTTCTCACTTTTTGGAACATTTAATGTTTAAAGGCACTCATGCTCACAAAGTCGGAGAATTTGACCGAATGCTTGAATCAAAAGGAGCAATTGTTAATGCTGCAACTTGGAAAGACTATACGTTTTTCTATGTGACACTTCCAAAAGGTATTGATAATAGAGATTTTGATTTGGCAGTAGATTTGCATGCTGACATGATGATGGATCCCGTTTTTCCTGCAGAAGAACTCGGTGCTCCGTTTGATATAAATGACAATACTGTTACTGATAAACGTGAACGTCATGTTGTAATTGAAGAAATCAGAATGCGCAAGGATCAACCTTGGACTAAGGTTTACAATATTTGTAACAAAAATCTATATACTTCTCACCCTTATAAACGAGATGTAATTGGAACTCCGGAGATTATTTCTCGTTTGACAAGAGAAGATATTGATAGTTATTATAGAAAATTCTATACACCTAATAATGTGACAACTATTGTTGTTGGAGATTTTGACCACGAAGCAGTTTTGAAAACTATTTGTGACAAATTTACATTTCCGGATAGAGTTCAAGGTGAAAATCGTGTTAATAAAATTGATACTCCTACTCAACAAACAAAATACATTGAAACAAAATCTAATGTAAATACCGGCTATCTGATGTTTGGTTGGTTAGGACCTAGAGCAGCGGAATTGAAACCGGGGATTTGCTTAGACTTGATTAGTATAATTTTTGGTGACGGTTCAAGTTCTCGTTTACAACAAAACTTAATTGAAAAATTACCGGAACAAATATTTAATATGATTGGTTCAGAGCATTACCAATTTAAAGATGGTAACAACTTCTTTATTCAGGCTAATTTCAAGCCGGAATTTAAAGAAAAAGCTCTTGAACTTGTAAAACAAGAATTGGCAAATCTTTTAGAAAATAAAATAACAGAAGAAGAGCTTGCAAAAGCTAAAAAACGTATAAAATCCCGTTTTGCGTTCTCCGCAGAAACTGTTTCTGAAATTGGCGAAACTATTGGTTATTATATGACTGTTTGCGAAAATTTGAAATTGGTAGAAGATTATTTAGCAGATTTGGATAGTATTACTTTAGAAGATTTAACAAATACAATAAATGCATACTTGTCCCTTGATAATGCTGTAATTTCTGTTTTGATGCCGGAGTAAGCTATGCAGACTGAATTTGATGAACAATTGAAATTAGTTAGAGAAAAATGTTTAAATTGTGAGAAATGTTCCCTATGCAAAACTCGTACTAATTCTGTGTTTTCTGCAGGTGTTCCGAATTCAAAGTTGATGTTAATCGGAGAAGCTCCGGGGTATTATGAGGATATGAAAGGTGAGCCTTTTGTTGGAAAAGCCGGACAGCTTTTGGATAAAATCTTAGGTTGTGTCGGTTTTTCTCGTCAAAGAGATATTTATATTTGTAATACGCTAAAATGTCGTCCACCGGAAAATCGTGACCCTCTTCCAGATGAAAAAGCAGCATGCCGAGAGTTTTTAGATGCACAGATTGAAATATTAAAACCTCGAATCATTTTACTTTGTGGTAGGGTTGCCGTGAATTCTTTTATTGATACAAAATTGGGTATTACGAAATTACGTGGCAAATGGTTTGAAGGTCCAAACTTTTCTAAAATGATGCCGATTTTTCACCCATCATACTTGCTTCGAAATGAGTCAAGAGAAAAAGGTTCTCCAAAATGGTTGATGTGGCAAGATATAAAAGAAGTTCGACGAGTTTATGACCAAATGAACTAGCAAAAAAATAATTATTTCGATTTAATATATTGTGTAGTAAAAATTTTTAGGTTCTGCATTATGAGAATTCTTCCTGTATATAATTTATCAAATAATTATTTACGTTTCACTTTTAAATCAAATGATACATCAAGAGATCTTGTTGATAAGATGCGAGAAAAACGTCATGACTTAGATGATTCATTGACTAAAAATGAGTCCTCTCAAGATTCGGTTGAAGATAAAATTTCCAGTGTAAAATCTGATATTCAAACTCAAACTTCTCAAATGGATACTGAGAAAAATACAATAAATGAGGATTCTCAAAAATTGACTCAAATTCAGCATGATAAAAATGAGGAACAAGAAAAACTTGAAGAAACACAGGAAAAACTCCAAGCTGATAGAAGAAAGTTGGAGCAATTACAAGATAGAATGTCTCAGTTGAGAACTCAATATTCCAAAATTCAATCAGGGTTATCAAATCTTAATGAAGTTTAGAGTCTTTGCTTAAATAATAACAAAACAAAAGAGGCACTCTTTCGAGTACCTCTTTTGCAAATTTTTAGCAAATTTGATTATTTCATCAATTCGCCAACTGCTTTATAAACGTTCATACGTTTAGCCGCATCGCTTTCAGCTTTTTCGTATAGAGCTTCAGCATGTTCAGGGTTAGTCTTCATAAGTGATTTATAACGACCTTCTGATCTGATGAAGTCTTGGTAGCTGCCTTTTGGATCTTTAGCGTCCCAAGTGAACGGTTGTTCAGGGTTAGCAGGGTTGTATCTGTATAATGGGAAGTATCCTGCTTCTACTGCACGTTTTTGTTCAGTTTGAGTTTTGCTCATATCAATACCGTGTGCGATACATGGTGCATAAGCGAAGATGATTGATGGTCCGTTGTAGCTTTCTGCTTCTTGGAATGCTTTTAGAGTTTGTGCTCTATCTGCGCCCAAAGCAACTGATGCTACATATACGTAACCATAAGACATGCTCATCAAGCCCATGTTTTTCTTGTATGTTTGTTTACCGCCAGTAGCGAATTTAGCAACTGCACCGGTTGGAGTTGATTTAGAAGCTTGACCGCCAGTATTTGAGTAAACTTCTGTATCAAGAACAAGAACGTTAACGTTTTTGTTTTGAGCAAGAACGTGGTCAATACCGCCGTAACCGATATCGTTAGCCCAACCGTCACCACCGATAATCCATACAGATTTATCTGTGAAGTAGTCTTCAAGTTCTTTAACTTTAGCTAAGTCTGTGCAATCACATTCTGCAGCATATTTGTTGATAATTTCTTTAGCTGCTTCTTGATCTTTGATAGCTTCTTCAGTTTTTGAATCTTCCCAGTGAGATAAAGCTTTTTCTAATGCAGATTTCAAATCAGCAGGAGCTTTTTCACTAGCAATAACTTTTTCAGCATAAGATTTTAATGTAGCTCTGTTTTGATCTACAGCCAATCTCATACCATAACCGAATTCAGCATTGTCTTCAAATAATGAGTTTGCCCAAGCCGGACCTCTACCATCTTTATTAGTTGTATAAGGAATAGTAGGGAATGTACCTGAGTAAATTGAAGAACAACCTGTTGCGTTAGCTACGATTGCGTTTTCACCGAATAATTGTGAAACTAATTTAACGTAAGGAGTTTCACCACAACCAGCACAAGCACCTGAGAATTCAAATAATGGTTTTCTTAACATAGCGCCTTTAATTGTTTTAGTTGTGTTTTTACCCATAACGTTATCAGGTAATGCGTCAAAGAATTTTTCGTTTTCTAATTCGCAAGCTTCAACTTCTTTTTCAATTGTAGACCAAGTTAAAGCTTTTTTGCCTTCAACTTTAGACATTGGACATTGGTCTAAACAAACACCACAACCTGTACAATCTTCACAGTAAACTTGAACTTTGAATTGTTCACCGTTTAAGTTTGGTTTAGCATCAACAGTGTTGAATGAAGCTGGTGCATCTTTCAAACTGTCTTTTTCTGCTAATTTAGTTCTGATTGCAGCATGTGGACATGCTGAAGCACAAATACCACATTGAATACAGTGTTCAGAATTCCAGTGAGGAACACGAGGAGCAATTCCACGTTTTTCTAAGCAAGCTGTACCTGTAGGGATAACACCGTCAATACTCATTGATGAAACTGGGATATCATCACCTTTTAATCTCATTGATGGTTCAATGATTTTCTTAGCGAAGTCGCTGGCATTTTCAGGAATGAATTTAACATCATCTACGCAGCCAACACCGTCTAAAGTTGCAGGAACCGGAACTTCTTCAGTTGCGTTAATAGCTGCATCAATCAATGCTAAGTTCATGTTAACAACATCGTCACCTTTTTTCTTGAATGTCTTAGTTGTCATAGCTCTCATACCTTCATAAGCTTGTTCAAATGGAATGATTCCAGAAACTTTGAAGTATGCAACCATCATAACTGTGTTAGCACCTTTACCTCTTAATCCTGGTTGTTGTTTGATTAGAGATTCAGCATCTACATTGTAGAATTTGATTTTCTTATCAATGATTGTTTTTTGCATATCTCTAGTTAAGTGAGCAAAAGCTTCTTCTTTAGAGTATGGGCTATTTAACAAGAATGTTCCGCCTTCTTTGATACCTTTTAATAGGTCATATCTTCCGATATAAGAGTGAGCTGAACAAGATACAAAATCAGGCGCAGTGATTAAGTATGTTGATTTAATTTGTTTGTCACCGAATCTCAAGTGAGAAACTGTAACACCAAATGATTTTTTAGAGTCGTAAGCAAAGTATGCTTGAGCATCTTTGTTAGTATATTGACCAATAATTTTAATTGAGTTTTTGTTAGCACCAACAGTACCGTCTGAACCTAAGCCCCAGAACATACAGTTTGTAGTTCCTGCAGGTTCTGTAACGATGTGTTCTTCAACTTTGATTGATTTGTGAGTTACATCATCTTCAATACCAACTGTGAATCCGTGGAATCCGTTGTTTTCAGCATGTTTGTAAACAGCAAGAACCATTGATGGAGTGAATTCTTTTGAAGACAAACCGTAACGTCCGCCGATTACTCTGATGTCTTTGTTTTCTAATGCTGCAACTACATCTAAGTATAAAGGTTCACCGATTGAACCAGGTTCTTTTGTTCTATCTAAAACAGTGATACGTTTAACTGATTTTGGAAGAGCTTCGTTAAATCTCTTAACATCGAATGGTCTGTATAATCTAACTTTAACCAAACCATATTTAGTACCTCTGTTAGAGTTCAAGTAATCAATTGTTTCTTCGATTGTTTCACAACCTGAACCGATAGCAACGATAACATCTGTAGCATCAGGAACACCAACATAATCGAATGGGTGATATTGTCTTCCTGTAACTTTAGCTACTTTATCCATATATTCTTGAACGATATCTGGAACTGCATCGTAGTATTTGTTAACTGTTTCACGACCTTGGAAATATACGTCAGAGTTTTGAGCACCAACTTTACATTTAGGAGCTTCAGGTCTCATAGCTCTTTGTCTGAATTCTTCAATATATTTTGGTTCAACTAATTTAGCGATATCTTCGTAAGAAATTTCTTCAATTTTGTGAATTTCGTGAGAAGTTCTAAATCCATCAAAGAATTGTAAGAATGGAACTTTTGATTTGTAAGTTGCTAAGTGTGCAACTAAAGCCAAATCCATTTCTTCTTGAACAGAGTTAGCTGCTAACATAGCATAACCTGTGTTACGGCAACCCATAACGTCTGTATGGTCACCGAAAATTGCTAATGATTGAGCTGCCAAAGCACGAGCTGCAACGTGAATTACGTGTGGAAGCATTTCACCTGCTACTTTGTGCATTACAGGAATCATAAGTAATAAACCTTGGGAAGCTGTGTAAGTAGAAGTCAATGAACCAGCAGCTAAAGAACCGTGAACAGCACCTGCTGCACCTGCTTCAGATTGCATTTCTGCAACTCTTACTTCTTCACCCCAAATGTTTTTCTTGTGTTGAGATGCCCATTCATCAATCCATTCACCCATAGTAGATGAAGGAGTGATAGGATAAATTGCTGATACTTCGCTTAAAGCATACGCAATATGCGCTGCAGCGTAGTTACCATCAACTGTTATAGTTTTTCCTGGCATAATTAGTAACCCTCCTTATTTATATGCGCTATTACTTAATTATAACTGTACATCTCTCATGATAATACAAACATATATTTTGACCCAATTTTAAGCATGTAAATTTATGTTACAATTTGGCAAATAAATTCAATTAATTGTAAATAATAATTGTTCAGTATCATTATATTCTCTGAAAGGATTTACTTTATTATGAATATATTATCAATTACCCCTGCATTATCTCGTGCAAATCACTTAAATAGCATTAATTCTCCTGTTCAAAATAAAAATGTTACAGTTCCGAAATTAAATACCCTTTCTAAAGACACTGTATCTTTTTCAGGCATAGGAGGTGCTAGTTCAAAAGTATCAGACTTTCTAGAAGCTCAAGTTGCAGCAGATACTCCAAGATTAAGACGTTTAGCAATTACTTATTTAGATATTTTGGAATCAGTTGCGTTTAGATTAAAAGACAAAGGTTTTTCTTTTGATAGAGCATATTGCGAGTTAAATCCTGTAAAATCCCCAAAATCATACTCCAGCAAAATTGTTCGTTCAGGTAAATTTAAAGTTCCTGATACAATTCGTGCGACATTATATTGCAACAATCCTTACGATTTAGATTCTTTGAATTCATTACTTACGGAGATGAAAAAACGTGGCTATGTTCTCGGTACAGAGAAAATGACTATTAAAGACCTTATGAAAAGAGGTTATATTCCAGCAGAAGAAGAAGCTAAAAAATTAGATTTAGAAAAAACTGTTCCGGATTTGGATATAAGACTTGATGATGTTGCGGATCAAGTAACAAAATTACCGGAAGAGTTGAAATATTCAATTGGCAAACCTCAAAAATCAGGTTATGAAGATATTCAAATGCGTTTTGTTCGTGATTTTGACTCTAGGAAAAATCCGGTAAGTCATGAGTTACTTATTGTGTTTGGTCCAAATTATTCTAAAGCAAAGCATGCAGAATCTTCATTTATTTATACTCCATTAAGAGAACTTGATGAATTGCATGTTGATTTGAGTAACAAAACAATTGGTTCTCACTCTCAAAAAGCATCTCGTTATATTGATTTAATCAAACAAATGTTTAGAGGAAAAGTTTCAGAAAAGTTATTCTTGAATGCTAAAAATAAAGATTTATATGATTTGTCTGATTCCATTCCTATTTCATTCTCTGAAACAGATGTAAATATGTTTGAAAATTATTTTTCTGGTTTGAATGACAGAGTTTCTTCAGTTTATAAGGAAGCAAGAAAAGCTCCAAAAATTACTGATAGCGAAAAGAAACAACTGGCAAAAGACTTACGTAGTGATAAAACTTTGCTAAATAAAGTGCATGACAATTTGAAAAAAGCAATCTCTCACAATTTCAATGCTGATTAATTTTCAATAATCGCAACATTTTCAATGTGATAGGTGTGACAAAACATATCAAAAGGCTGTATCGATTTTACGGTACAGTTCTTTTCTTCTTTCAAGTATTTCAAATCTCTTGCAAGTGTTGCCGGATTACAACTTACATATATTATTGATTTTGATAGTCTTACTGCATTGTCAAGGCTTTCCTTAGTACAACCTTTTCTTGGTGGGTCAAGAATAATTGCATCAAATTTTCTCTTCTCTTTTTGGAAAAAGACAGATGCATCTTGATTGTGAATTTCTAAGTTAGGAATATTATTGATTTCAGCGGTTTCTCTTGCAAGTTCAACCGATTCTTTATTTTCTTCGACACTGACTACTTTTTTACAGATGTCAGAGATACAAATTCCAAATGATGTAATTCCCGCATAAGCATCAAGTACTGTCGGATTTTCAAAGTTATCTTTAATATAATCTTTTACATATCTAAAGATGTTTTCTGCACTTTTGGGATTGATTTGGAAAAATGTATTAGGACCAATTCGGAAAGTTTTATCTAAGATTCGTTCTTTTACAAAATTCTTTCCTGCAAGACATTCTGTTTTCTTACCTAAAATAACATTTGTCTTTTTAGAATTGAAATTTACACAAACACCAGCTACTTCGTAAAATTCATCAAAAATACACTTTGCAAAGTCGTTTAGTCTCTCAAAAGATTTTGTCGCATTTATAACAAGAACGACCAAGTTCTTACCCGTTGCAAGAGAACTTCTTATAACAACATGTCTTAAATCTCCGGAATGTTTTTTCTCATTGTAACCGGAAATTCCAAAATCAAATGCTTTTTCTCGAATAAATTCAATGATTTTATCACAAATTTCCGGTTGAATTGGGCAATATTTAATATTTACAATTTCGTGTGTTGCGGGTTTGTAATAGCCCGCAAGTATTCTTTTAGAATTTTTTGTTTCAGAAATCGGATATTGAATTTTATGACGATAATTTTTTATTTGTGGGCTTGAAATTGGTTTTGGTATTTCTATATCGAGATTCCCGATATTTTTCATTGTATCTTCTACGATTTGTCTTTTCAGTTCAAGTTGGTAATCGTAGTCGATGAATTGTAACTGGCATGCTCCACAAACTTTTTGCATTGGACAAAATGGTTTAACCCTGTGTTCTGATGGCGTTATTATTTCCAAAATTTTACCATTTGCAAAGTTTTTGTTAACCTTTGTTATTTTAATTTTTACTATATCTTCAGGACAAGTGTTTTCTACGAAAACTACAAAACCCTCTATTCTCGCAAGTCCTAAGCCTAAATTTGTTATCTTTTCAATTTTTACTGTATATTCGTCATTTATTTTCATACATTTTATTATACCTTAAATATTCTTTATAATTTAACATCTTTTAAAAGTTATGCTATTATATCTCTATTAAAAAGACGTAAGGAGAGATTTAAATTATGAAAAAGGTTATTGTATCGCTTTTTTTGTTAGTACCGTTATTAACTGGTTGTACTAATATTGATACTCAAGTTACAATAAATGATGACCGTTCAGCGAGTGTTGCAACCTCTTTAACGTATGAGGGAAATTTGTCAGATTCATCTGATATTGCGGCACTTACTATAACAGATAACTATGCAAAATTTTTAGACCCGCTATACACTTCACAAGAAGCTTATGGTAAAAAACTATCAACAATTACAGCTTCAAAATCAGTTAAAGATTTGAAATATGATGATTTAGATTTATCATCTCTTGGTTTTACATCTAATTTGCCGAGTGGTAAATTTATTGAAGTTAAAAAGAGTTTCTTAGTTTCATCTTTTAATATTGATGCAACTTACAATTTAAAAAATCAAATTAAAAAAGTTAAAAAAGCTGAAAAAACAAAACAAATTAAAAGGGCAGAGGGTTTAGATCCGGTTTATTTGAAAGAATATGGAGATCCATCAGAATATGATGTTGATGATTCGGCTAAAGAAGATATTTTTGCTCAAAATCTTGATGATTCAACAAAAGAATTTGTAAATAAAAATCTTCAACAAAATGAAGAAAACAAAAAGGAACCAAGCATTAAAGATTTGAAAGCTTCATTTAGTGTTAAGGTTCCGACTTTCGCATCTTCAAATAATGCAGATTCTGTTTCTGGTAATGTTTACACTTGGGATATTTCACAAGATGGTCCAACTGTAATTAAGTTGCAATATGTTCAATATAGTGGTTTTGCAATTGCGTTTGTTATATTAGTCGGAATACTTGTGTTAGTTTTACTCGCAAGAAAAATCCTCAAACACGACACTCAGAAAAGAATAGATAATTAAGTCTATTTTGCATAATAATAGTTAACAATCAAAAGGCGGAATTACTAAATTTCGCCTTTTGGTTAATTGAATTTTAATTTATTAACTTACGGTGTATTATCGCAAGTTGTTGATGTTGTCCAATCAATTACATCTCCAGCCGCACATTTTCTGTAGTCCATGTTTTTATTTGTTAGTGCCCAAGCTGTGCATGCCAGACCATTTTCACTATTTTTCATGTTGTTTCTTAAACAGTTAGAGTTGAATGAAAAATCATCTCCATAAAATCCCATTGGTACAAGTGCTGTTCCGGAAATATAAAATCCAAATACGTCAACTCCAAGCATATTTGGTCTTGCTGGGCCATTTACATCTATGATTATTGTCCCACAAAGTGGTCTTTTTACTTTATCAATAGAAGAAATTAAACCGTCGCAGTATGTAGAATTTGTTTTGATTACGGCAGCACCACCATCTAACAGCGAAATAAATGATACAGATGATTTTGGTTTTGCTTCTGTATATTGTGGTTGTTGCGACTTTTGTTCATCATCATAGAATGCGTTCAAATCATTCACGTTCAATTGTTCATCTTGGTTAGGATCTTCTAGTGGAAATTCTTTGTCTATTGTTAAGCGGTTTGGTTTTAGTGGTTGAAAAACTGCATTTGTTGAACGTCCGCTTATTGTTCGATAGCCTTTAGGTGCAAAACACCCGAGAGGTGAAGCTCCGCAAAATGACAAAACCTTTATTTTCTTTGATAGTTCATTTGTAATTGCCTCGGCTTTGTTCTCGCTTGTTCTTACTGTTTCCCAATCATCAGGATTTTTGTTCCCGTTTATTGCGGAAACTTCTGTAAGTGCTGTTTGTAAATCTTTTTGCATTTGTTTTGCTTTTTTAATGTACTCAAGAGAACCTTGTTTTTGCACTAAATTTGGAATTGTCAAAGTAAACAAAAATCCAACAAGGGCTAATACAATCAGTACTTCTGCTAACGTAAATGCTTTTTTGTTTTTCATAACCAACACCTATAAATAATTATTTTACCTTATATTTAGAATAACATTTTTTTTTATAAATGTCATCTGATTGTTAATAAATAAAAAGGTCCAATTCTTTTGTTTAGAATTGAACCTTTTTGTATTATTTAATTCCTGTCTTATTTTGCAAAATCAAAATAAGTATCAGTATTTGTTGTGTTTGGAGTTGTTCCTTTATTTACTAAGTTCATTTTACCAGTTCTATTTGTAATATTAACGTTTCCATTTCCGGAGAATGTATCTTTTACTCTTGCAGAACCAACGAATTCAGCATTTACGTCACCAGTATTTGAGATGATATATTTAACATCTGCTTTTTTGTATTGGTTATCCAGAGCTTTAAGATTTACATCTCCAACAGCTTGATAGTTTGATTTATAAGCATAGTTTGTATCGTTAACTGTCAATGCATTGTCTTTTGTTCCGATTGTTCCACTTGAAGCAAGTGATAAACCTTTAGCTTGAATATTTGCTTTAGTACCATCAGTTGAAGCATTTAGGACAGAACCGACATTTCCATCGGCATCTTTATCTGTTAGAAGAAGAACCCTTCCATCTGCATATATGTGGTCGATGTTCATATCAGAACCAAAACTTGCTAAGTTTATTGCATAATCTCCATTTGTTTTCTTTGTATCTAAGGTATGTGCATTAATTTTACCATTTACATCAACATTGATTGATTTTGAAGTATCAACTTGGTCTTTTGTTGGTCCGTAAGTATATCCGCCACCGCTTGTCCCTGTTTCAACACCGATTTTACCATTGTTTACGTTGATTGTTAAATCGCCGTTTGAACGGATTAGGGTGTTTTTTGAACCCTCATTTAATAATGAACCGTTTTCAATATTGAAAGTTACATCATTAAGTGCGTTTAAGTTTGCAACATCTTCATCTGTTTTTTCTTGATTAGGTCTACCTAAGTAAACGTGAGAGTCTTTGTTTCCGATGTTGATATCATTTGCGGCAACTTTACCTCTTACTCTGATTCCGTGAATACCATAGTTTTCCATATTCACATCACCTTGAGTGTTGATTAAAGCATTTTCGTCAACTACGATTCCGCCACGAGTACTTGTATTTTTAAGGTTGATGTTATCCCCTTCAACATTGTAGATACTACCGTCAAGTGTCATCGCTCCACCACTTGAATTTGTGATATTGATATCTGCTTTTCTGTTGATAATTTGAGAATCTTTATCTGTATTCAAGTATCCTGCAGTATTTTCAATATTAAGAGTATCGTTTTGGTTAAGGATAGTACCACCGATAGTCATACCTTTGATACTGTTATTTCTGATAGTTGTTTTACCATTATTTTGAATGATTGCATCTTTACCAACAACTAATTCTTGACCTCTGTTTGAAATCATCAATTCGCCTTTGTTTTGTACAAGACCATTAACTTCAAGGTTTCCGCCAGCATTGTACAAAGTAGTTGTTGAGTTATTTTTAACTTCACCGTCCAAAATCATTCCGTTTTTACCTGTATTTTGGATATATAGTTCGCTATTGTTATTAAGAAGTTGACCTTCTTTTGTTAGGTGCAATCCATTACTTTGTTTTGCACTTGTGATATTCATTTTGCCGTCTTGGTTTTCAATTTTACCGCTGATGACCATATCGCCATTCCAGTTAGAAACGGCTGTCGAACCATTGTTTTCTACAAAACCTTTGATGTTCATTCCGCCAACACCGGTGTTGGCAATTTTTACGTCACTGTTGTTTGAAATCATTGCATTACCACCAACGGTTAAACTATTACCGTTGTTAACGATTTCAAGTTTTCCGTTTTGGTTTTTGATAATTGCGTTTGTAACAAGGTCGCCAGCTTTGTTTGTAATATTTGTAACTCCGTTGTTTTCAATGTAAGAATCAATTCTTGCACCGCCAATTCCAGAATTACCGATTAAAACTTTACCGTCTTTGTTAGTAATAGAGCTTTTTTCACTCAAGAACATTTCATTTCCGCTGTTTGCGATATTGATAGTTCCTTTATCCATTGAAACGATGCCGTTTCCAAATACCATATTACCATTTTTGTTGATGATTGAAATGTTATCACCTTTGCCTGTTGCAGCGATTGAACCGTTAACAAACATTCCTTCTTTTCCGGTATTATATACAGTGATGTTTGCATCTTGACCAGTGACAGTTCCATCAATATTTAATGCTTCTCCTGAGTTTTTGACAACCATTTTATGAGTATTTTGAATTAAGTCACCATCAAGATTTGCATCACCTGCTTTGTTTTCAATGATTGTATCACCGGAATTTAAATAAGAACCGGTGTAGTTCAATCCTCCAATACCGTTGTTTGTGATGATAGTTGTTTTATCATTTGAAATTCTACCGGTTTCGTTAACATTTAATGCGTTTCCGTCATTTGTAACAGTTAATTTCCCTTTTGTATTTTCGATTGAACCGTTGATGTTCATATCACCTTTTGTGTTCCAAACGTTAGTTGTGCTTGAATTTTCGACTTTACCATCAATAGTCAAGCCATTTTTACCCGAATTGATGATTTGCAAATCCCCGTTGTTAGAAATTACGGCATCTTTTGTGATATGCATATTTGAACTTGCATTTGATAAATTCATTTTGCCTTTTTTGTTAGCGATTGTACCACCAATAACGTAATTCCCGCTCCAGTTTGTTAAAGCTGTTGAACCGTTATTCTTTATTGTGCCGTTCATAGTGAAACCGTTTTTGCCGGTGTTAGTTACTTTGATTTTATTATTGTTTGAAATTTCTGCATTTTTACCAATTTCAAGACCAGAACCGTTACTTACGATTGTTAACATTCCATCTCTGTTTTGAATGTTCCCATTAATAACTGTATCACCTGCATTACTTGAAATAAGTGTCAATCCATTATTAGCAACATTACCATTAATAATTTGTCCGCCAACACCTTTGTTAGTGATTCTTAAATCACCTTTGTTTGAAATGTTAGCTTTTGAAGTGATATTTAATTGTCCTTTGTTATTATTAATAGCTAATCTTCCGTTGTTGTTTGAAATATCTCCGGAAATTGTAGTTCCTGCTTGTCTATCAACGACTTGAACATTGCCGTTAGCATTTTGAACTTTACCGCTAATATTTAATTCTTGCGTTCCGTTGTTTTGGATTGAAACATTACCTTTGCCGTTGTTTTTAACAAGACCTGCAATGTCAATTCCGCCATCGTTAACTGTTGTTTTAATTACGATATTTCCGTTTTGCAAACCTAGAGTATCAGCAGATTTGATATTTCCGGTATTTACAAGAGAATTAAATAAAATATCAGATGCTTTATTTGAAGTTAATATTCCTTGATTTGCAACACCTGCAATTAAAGCTCCGTGAGTACCAATAGTGGCATCTCTTCCGATAATATTGATATTGTTTGCTGCAAATACTTTACCGTCGATTTTTACATCTGCAGTACCTTGTTGCATTTTATTTAAATCACCTTTGTATTTGTTGTTAACAAATGCGTTATATGAAGCCTGTGTTGGGGTATAAACAGATAAAGAACCAACATTTAAAACACCGCTTTCTCCAACAACCATACCGTTAGGAGAAATGAATACCGCATTTCCGTTGTAGAACTTGCCATCTCTTACTGTGTTAACTAAACCATTAATGTTGATTGTGTTATCAACAAGGTTAACGAACTGTGATACATTGTCTTTTCCATATTTAAAAATTAAGTTTGCAATATCGCCTTTGCTTAAAGTGAAATTTTCGTATTTTCTAAAACCCATGCCTCCAATGACATCAGTTGGATTGATATTGTAAACACCATTATTTCCGGTAACTCCTGAAATATCTGATGCTAAGGCCGAAGTCATAAAAGATTGTTGAGCTAAAAAGCTGATAACAAGAGCCGTAGCAATCATTTTTCTCTTGTTTATTGATTTCATAAACACATACCCTTTCTTTATTACTATTAATTATTCATAGTTATACGTTGTTATATCAAGTCTGAACATAAAATAATTTGTTATGTTGTTAAAAATTATTAAGTACTTTTAATATAAATCCCACATATAATAAACCACAAGAATAGGTGTTTGTAAAATAAATTTGATAGGAATAGTGAATGGTTTGTTATTGCTTAATTTTTCTTTAAAAATGTTTTTTACGCTAACAATTATTTTGATAAATACTAAAAAAGAGCCTTACGGCTCTTGATTTTAAATGGTGGGCGTTGGGAGACTCGAACTCTCGACCCTCTCCTTGTAAGGGAGACGCTCTACCAACTGAGCTAAACGCCCATTTACTACTATTTAATTTCTAGCTAATGTACTGCTCGCTTCGGTTTTAACTCCCTCCGCAAGATTTATATTATCAAGAACAATTTTTAATGTCAAGTGTTTTGTTGAAACTTTTTTTTATTTCTTTCGTCTTTGTCTGTAAAGTAGGATTTATCGTTTATAGCAGGAGGAAAATGTGAGTTTAAATTTGTTGAGAGAGGTTAGTTCGTACAATTATGACGAAAATACCGGCGAAGAAATTAAGACCTTTAATTCAATTGCGCATGAAGATGATATTTTGCAATTTTATTTGAAAGAAATAGGAAAAATAAAACTTCTTAAATCTGAAGAAGAGAAGCAGTTGGGCAAACTTATTAAGGAGAAAAAAGATATTGTTGCAAAGCGAAAACTTATTCAGGCAAACTTGCGTCTGGTTGTGAGCATTGCAAAAAGATACGTTGGACAAGGTGTATTGTTCATGGATTTGGTTCAGGAGGGTTCAATAGGATTAATTAGGGCGGCTGAGAAATTTGATTATTCTAAAAATTTCAAGTTTTCAACTTATGCGACATGGTGGATTAAGCAATCAATTATCCGAGCGATAGCAAATCATTCCAAAACAATTCGAATACCTGTTCACATGGCTGATAAAATTAGAAAATATAAATCTGCTTATGTTATTTTGTCCTCTGATTTTGGACGAGAACCGACTGAACAAGAGCTTGCTGACTTTTTGTGCGTTTCAATATCAAAGCTTCAAAAAATTAGAAATTCTATAATTTTAGAGCCGATTAGTTTGGAAACCTCAGTTACTGATGATTTGTGTCTGAGAGATTTTATTGAAGATAAGTCATGCAACAACCCCGAAGAACAAACTAAAGATACTTTTTTGAAACTTGGCATTCCTGAATTGTTTAATGTTTTAACAGAACGAGAAAAAAGTGTAATTACTCATCGTTTTGGTATAAATTTTGAAAAACCAAAAACATTAGCTGAAGTTGGGGACATGCTTGGTTATTCAAAAGAGAGAATTAGGCAAATTGAGGAAAATGCATTAACTAAAATGCGGAGATTTTCAAAAACTAATCACATGAGAGATTTTATTGACAATTAGATATATTCATCATTCATCATTTATTATTCTAAATTCAAAACCGGTATTTTGCCGGTTTTTATTTATGATAAAAGAGATTTTGCAAACTCGATTGATTGTTCATTTATTTCCCCACCTGCAAGTTCTGCTAGTGCTTTTATCTTGTTATCTCCCGTTAGAACGTAAACTTCTACTTTTGTTTCATCTTCTTGTGATTTCCTTACGTAGAAATGTTTGTCAGCTTTTGAAGCTATAATTGCTTGGTGGGTAATTACGATAACTTGATGAGATTTGCTTAATTCAACAATTTCTTCTGCAACACTTTGTGATGCTTTCCCTGAAATTCCCGTATCAATTTCATCAAAAATAACAGTATCAATATCATCGTTTTGTGCAAATATTGATTTTATAGCAAGCATAACTCTTGAAATTTCACCACCGGAGGCAACTTTTGCAAGTGGTTTTAAATCTTCTGAAACATTTGTAGAAATCATAAATTCAACATTATCTGCTCCATTTGATGAAAGTTCTTTCGGGGTAATTCTGATTTCAAATCTGGCCTTTGGTAGTTCTAAAACGGCAAGTTTGTCTTGAATCAGTACCGACAAAACTTGTGCATAGTTTTCTCTATTCTCTGTAATTTTTGTGGCAAGTTGTGTTAATTTTTCTTTTTGCTTTTTAATCTCTTCTTCAAGCTTTTCAATGTTTTGGGTTGAAAATTCAATAGTTGAAAGTTCTTCACAGAATTCATTATAGCTTTTTAATACAGATTCTAAAGTTCCGCCATATTTCCGTTTGAGTTTATCAAAGATAAATAATCTTTCTTGTATGTCATTTAATCTTTGTGTGTCATTTTCAAGATTTTGGCTGTAATCTCTTAAAGTTGATGAGATATCTTTTAAATTTTCAAGGGCATCAACAAATTGTTGGCTTACTTCTTCTAAAGAACTATCAAAATTCGCCGCTTTTGAGATATCCATTTTGATTTGGCTCATCGCTTCAAGAATTGAACCATCATCACCATTGATTGCCCAATACGAACTTCCGGTTAATTCCTTTAATTTCTCGGCATTTTCCAGAATTTCAAGTTCTTTATTTAATTCCTCTTCTTCATCAGCACTTTGGATATTTGCTTCTTCAATTTCATTTATCTCAAATTTTAGAAATTCTATTTGAGATTCTGTGGCATTTGCACAATTTTTAGAGTTTTCGAATTGTTTAATCAATGCTTCATAAATTTTGAACTCATCTTTGTATTCTTTGAGAAGATGTCCATAATCCTCTTTCCCATAAGAGTCAAGAAGATTTATGTGATATTGTGGTTGAAGAAAAGTGTATGTTTGGTGTTGAGAATGGATATCGACAAACAGAGTTCTCAAATTTTTTATTAATTCTTGGTTTACAAGTGTTCCATTTATTCTTGAACGGACAGAATTTTGGGTGATTTCTTTAGTGATAATGATTTCCGAACCAAGGTTATCAATTCCGTTTTCTTCAAATAATTTTGACAAATCATGTTTAGTATTTTCTAAAACAATTTCAATAGTTGCCTTGTCACAGCCGGTTTTGATGACATCTTTTGAAACTCGTGAAGAAAATACCAAGTCAATTGCATTCAAAAGAATACTTTTCCCGGCACCTGTTTCACCAGTAATAATGTTTAATTTGTCATCAAAGTTGGCACACAGTTCATCTATTAAAATGTAATCTTTTAGTTTTAACTGTTTAATCATAATTTGCTATATTGGATTATAAATTTGCCCCGCAGCATTTTTTGTATTTTTTACCACTACCGCAAGGACATGGGTCATTCCTTCCAATTTTTTTAGAAGTATCTATTTCAGGTTTGTTTTCGTTGTCTTCAATGATTCCAAGAGTATTTGAGAATACTTTTGAACGATATAATACTGTTGTTGACGAGATGATTTTGTTATCAACATATCTGCGTTTATATTTTTTTAGAAGTTCATCTAAAGTGTAATTTTTTGCAAGAACAGAATTAACAATTTCCATAAAGTTCTTGTGCTTGTCTGCGACCATTCTGATTAGGTTTGCTGAGTATTTATCATTTTCTAAGAAATACTTGATACAAGCATCATAATTAAGAATTTTTGTGTAATCTTTAACTTCAAAAATCTTGTTAAAAGTTCCATAGAACGGAATTGCATATAAACCAAGTTCTTTATCATAAATAATACCTACATCGTAAGTTTCTTTGTGAGAAGAAAACCCTCCTAGAGAATTTTCCAGAAAATTATCGTAAGAATTGTTGAACTCGGAAACTGCAAAATATTTGTATTCTTCAGGTTCTTTGATTAAATCTTTGTAGTCTTCTTTTTTGCCATCTTCTGCATAATCGTTGAAAATACTGATTAAATCATCTGCGCATTTGTTTGTTGTGATAATTTCTGTAGTTCCAAAGAAATCGACAAATTTTTGATAGATTTCTGCAACATCATCTTCAATTTCTTTTTGCTTATCAGGGTTATCCAAGTAAACAAGTTCCGGATTTTGGATAATTTTTGCAACTGCAAATCTATATGCATCATCTTTTCTTGTTGAGGGAAGTACTCCGGAAATTTCCAACAAATAGTAATCTCCATTGATATTTACAATACGAGCAATTATATAATCACCCGAGCCAATACCTCTAAATGCAGTCATTTTCATCAATGATGTAATCATATATCTACGTTCATTTACGATATTTAATAAGTCAAAACCGGTTTTAGTAACTTTTTTGATTTCAAAAACAGAAGAGATTGAGTTATTGATTGCTTCAACAATATCTTTTGTATCTTTATCAAGACCTTTTGTGTTTTCCAGATATAGTTCGGGAATACTTTTCAAATCCTCTCCAAGGTTACGTTCAAGGATATAACTAAAACAAGCAGTTTGTAGAGGTACACCTGTTTTGGAATTTGCTCCGATAGTTCTTAAATATTCATTAAAATCTGTTTTTATCTCTTCATGGCTTTGTATAAATTCTGCGATTTGTTTAATTACGCCATTAATGCTGTCCATGCGTTCTTGGATATTCATGTCTTCTCCCCTTACTGTAATCGTATTCTATTTTAGAATATAATATTTTTTCTAAAAACTCAATATATTAAGATATTGTAGCTAAATTTGGATTTTTTCAACTAGTCGGTTAGTTTAAAATCTCCGTTCTTTTTAATATGTTCAACAAGTCCGCCATCTTTTAGCAGTTTAATCATTACAGGCGGTAATGGTTCTATTTGAATTATTGAGCCGTTTGTCAAGTCTGTGATAATTCCTTTTTCTATATCAAGTTCTAATTCATCACCATCATCAATTGCATCTGTATCACATTCAATCGCCAAAAGTCCGATATTAATTGCATTTCTGTAAAAAATTCTTGCAAAAGATTTTGCTAAAACGGCTCCAACCCCTGCAATTTTCATAATCAAAGGAGCATGTTCTCGAGATGAACCAAGTCCAAAATTGCTACCGGCAACGACAAAATCCCCTTTTTTCATTCTAGATGCGAAAGTTTCATCGGCATCTTCCAATACGTGTTTTGCAAATTCCGGTAAATTTGATCTCAAGTGATATAGTCTTCCCGGGGCAATATGGTCTGTAGAAATATTATCTCCGAATTTGAATGCTTTTCCTTTCATGTAGCTCCTCCTTTTATCAATTTAATACTATCGCAAAAACAAAATCTATGCTATAATTATAATAAATAAAGGAATCGGTTATGTATTTTAATAGAAAATGTAAAATAACGTTTATATGCCATGGGGCGACAATATATTCGGAAGAAGGCAGAATTTCAGAAGCAGAAAATTATCCTCCATTATCAGAGCTTGGTGTTGAAGAAATGGAAGCTTTGACTAAATACTTGAAATCAAGGGCTGTTAAAAATGATGTAATTTATACATCTCCTGCCGTTAGGACAAGACAATCAGCAATGATGATTTCAAAATTATTTAAAAAAGATTACGTTGTTGTAGATGATTTAACATCACGACGATTAGGACAATGGAATGGTATGACAGTTGGTCAAATTCTTGAAAAATATCCTGATGGTATTCAAGATTTGTTACATCACCCGAATAAAAAGGCTGATTCTGTTGTTGAAGCTTCTGATGAGTTTGTTGCAAGGATTAAAGCTATTATTGACAGATTGGTTGAAGAAAATGTTGGTAATAGAATTATTATCGTAACCTATCCGGATGTAATTCAGGCTGCGATTTGTGGTGCTTTGGAAATTCCTGCAGATAAATTGTCTAAGATTTTTATCAGAACAGGTAGTGCTACACAAATTACATATTTTGAAAAATGGTCAAGTTTAGTTTACTCAGACCATGTTCCATTGCAAGTTTAATTTCCCTTAGAAATCTCAATCAATCGCATGCTTTCTTGGATTAGAAATTCTTTCCGTGGGTTAATGTCAATGAAATCCCAAGGTAGTGCTTTTTCGTATGCGTAAGTTACGTTTGCATAATAATCAGTATCAATTTTTAATTGTTTTGCAGCTTTTTTAAATGCCCCAAGCTTTCCTCCTTGCTTGTACACTTCTATTAAATAGTCTGTAAGTTTTTCATCTCCACGAGATAGTACGGCTTGATAGTAATCCCATTTTGCACTCGATATGCTTGATTGAACTCCGATTTTATGAAGTTCTTTTTTTAGATAATTCGCTTTTTTCTCTAAGCTTTTTTCATCTTCTCGTCCAAACCATTGGAAAGGTGTGTTTGCCTTTGGAACAAAGGTTGAAAAACCAAAAGAGATATCAAATCCTTTGTATTTTGTTTTAATTCTTTTTGCGAGGTTTATGATTTCCTCAATGTCGTTTTGAGTTTCTGTTGGTAAACCAATCATTCCGTAGAACTTTATTCCTTTAAGTCCGCAACTTCTTGCGACTTCAATTGCTGCATTGATTTGTTCTTCTTTTAAATTTTTATTTATAACTTTTCGAAGTCTTTCGCTCCCTGCTTCAATTGCAAGTGTAAGATTTTTTTGTCCTGCATCTACTAGTGTTTGTACAATTTCCGGTTTAAACGAATCAACTCGCAGAGAAGAAACACTCATTTCGATTTTTTCACCACTTTTGATTTTGTCATCAATATATTTACAAATTTCATTGAACTTCGGGTGTGCCGTTACTTGAGCTCCAAGTAATGCAAGTTTATTTGTATGTTTTAAGCCTAATTCAATAGCTTCAAGCAGTTTTTCATAAGGGACGAACCTTATCGGAAGGTTAATATATGAGGCTAAACAAAAGCCACAACGGTTTGCACACCCTCTTTCTACTTCGAGAATGAATGTATCAGGGAAAAAGGCTTTGTCGCTTATAATGGGGGTATAAATACATTCAGTAAGTTTCTTGGTTGCTTTTTTTACTTTTGTCGGATTCAAACTTGGAACATAAACACCCTCAATTTTGCTTAAAAGCTTTAGGATTTCATTTTTTTGTTTTCCCTTATTCTCTTTGCAAGTTTTTACGGCTTCCAGATTTGCATCTTCTCCATCTCCTATAATAAAGAAATCAAAGATTTCTTTGTATGGTTCCGGATTAGATGTAATAACCGGACCTCCGGCAAAAATTAGCGGGTCAGAATCTAATCTGTCTTTTGCTTTAAATTTAAGTTTGTTCCATTCTAAGAATTTGAATATTTGCAAAAAATCCATGTCAAAATTAAAAGATATTGCGATAAGGTCGATTTTATCTCTTAATAGCGAGGTCGTTTTTGAATCAGAATAAACCCTTTCAATATTAATATCTTCTAGCATATCAATTGCACGATATAGCCATAAATATCCTAAAGATGACATCGCAAAAGATTCTGGTCCGGGGAATGCAAACCACATATTGAAATCATTTTCTCGTTTTATAACCCTATCATATAGAACTATTTCATTATTTTGCTTGTTCAATATAAATACCTGTTTCTTTTGCGTTAATAGGTGTTAGGTATAATTCATCAACTAATACACAGATTGTTGCAGCGATTGCAGGTGATAAAATTACTCCCCAAATCCCGAGGAATTCTTCTGCTGCAAATAGTGCAACCATGATTGTTATCGGGTGAAGTTTCATGAATTTTCCAAATAAGAATGGTCGAATCATGTAATTTGAAACTTGTTGAACTGTTAAGAAAAGTACTATTGCTAAAATGATTTTTATAGCGCCAAGAGGGAATGCGATTGCAACGATTACAGAAACAGCAATCGTTGGACCCAGAACTGGTATGATTTCGCAAATTCCGGCAATCAAACCTAGTAAAACAGGATATTCAATCCCCAAAATTGCAACAACACATGTTACCATAATGCCTACCGTTACCATTGACAAAACTTGCGCTCTTACATAATTACCTACTTTAGATGTTATGTTGAATAGAATCTCTCCGGCTTTTTTCTTGATATTTGGCGGGAAAAATTCCAAAAACTTTTCTCTTAAGTAATCTTTATCAACCAAAATATAAAATACAAACATTGTTAATGCCAAAGTTACAAATACTGCTTGTGCGGCAGCCATTGTGAAGTTCCAGGATTGACTAAAGACATTCTGTGCGATATTTGAAGATGCATCAGCCAAGTTGTTGACTGGGATAAGCTCCGCAATTGTGTGTCCATATAGTTTTGAATGGGTGATAAAATTGTAAATAGATGCTGCTTTTTGAGGCATGATTGATATAAACAATTCAATTTCTTTGTAGCACATTACAATTATGGGCAAAATTAAAGCAAATATTGTGAAAATTGCAGTAATTACTATAATTGAAGCTGATAATGCTCTGTTTTTAATTTTGTCTTGCAATTTGTTTACTAACGGATTTAGTGCCGCTGCAAATACAAATGATGCAAATAATATCATTAATAATCCGTACATTTTAGGGATTAAAAATAGTATTAATATTGCAAGTATGGTAAATATTATTGTTTTTACATTAAAGAATTTTTTTAGCATACACATTTCCCTCGAAAATCATGCTGAATTTACGTTTCAGCCTATTTTTTATTATCAACAAACCAAAAAATATTACAAGAAAAATTAAAATTTATCAATTGTCAATATTACCGTAAATACTGGAATAGATACTAATTTATATAAAAAGTATATACTATAAATTAACCTATTTTTGTAACATAACTTAACATGATAAAACCAAAAAGGCAATTATCAAAACACGAAATACTTTATATAAGTACGAGGACACTAACACAAGGATACTAGAACAATGGGTTTCTTATTAGGAGCATTTGGAAAATTGGCTGCGGGTCAGCGCTATAGATCGCTACAAGCCCGTATGATGCGTATTCAATCCAGATTGAGACGTGCCACCAGAGATGCTGCCGATATGGAAAAAATGATAAATAGACAAGAAAAAGCCGCATTGAATAGCTTGACCGCTCAATCAAACGCAGCTATGAATCTTGCAAAATCAGGACTTATGAGTTCTATCTTTGGTACCGGAAATGCAGCAGCCATAATGACAAAAGTTCAAAATGGTTCTCAGTTATCAACAGAAGAAAGTAATTCATATTCAGCATTGATGTCTCAATACAATCAACAAGCATCAAATATGTCAGCAACTTGCGAAACATCAGCCGCAATGCAAAAACAACAAATTCAAGATTATTTCGAACAATTAAGAGATATGCAATTAGAACCATTGAAAGACGAAGAAGATTTACTTCAATCAGAAAAGGATTCATTGGAATCTCAATTGCAAACAGCAAAAACAGATTACGAAGCTTGTCAAAAGATGGAACAATCAGACGCAAAAATGCTTGCTCCAAACTACACAGCAGGTTAATCCTAAAAGATATAGATTTAACAACGGGCTCGCGGTATCCACCACGAGCCCGTTTAGTATTTAGTGATGTCCCTAATCATGGGGGGTAAAATAAAAATGCCTTATCATTATATAGACTTAAATTAACCTTATTTACAAAAATCAAATTATGGAGTAAAATAAAGACATGGAAAATTTAAGTTTAAATGAGAAGATTAACGAGTTAGTCGTTAAAATGGCTAAAGAGCCTAACAATATTGAAAACTATCACGCATTATCAGAGCTTTATTTACAACAACAAGATTATGATAAGGTTATGTCTGTTTTGGATAGCCTTTTGGCAATTAAACCCGATGATGTTCAAGCTCTTGTCGGTATGGGTACAATGTGGTTTTATGAAAGAGATTTCAGAAAATCTTTGTCTTATTACAACAAGGCTTTAGAAGTTAATCCGAAAAACTTCTTAATTTATTACAATATCGGTAATGTTTTTGCTGAATGGAAAAACTTCTCAAAAGCTTTGTTCTATTACAATAGAGCTATTGATTTAAACTCAACAAATCCGGAAATTTACAATGCTATTGCTTTGTTGTATCAAGATATTGAAGATTATGTTGAAGCAAAAGCATATTATGAAAAAGCTTTGTCTTTAGATCCTGAAAATGTTAATGCCTTGATTGACATGGGTAATGTATGCTTCAAATTGTTTGATTATGTTACAGCTCTGAAGTTGTTTAAGAAAGTTTTTGTACTAAATCCTGATAATGAGTTGATTGCTGTTTGTATTGCAAATGCTTTAACTCTTATGAAAGATAAAAAACAAGCTTATTCGTACTATGAAAAAGCATTGACAATGACTGAAGATAAGTACAGAATTTACATTTGTTATGCAATTTCTTTAACAGAATTTAAAGAATTTGATGTTGCGGTTGAAATGTTCAAGAGAGCAATTGAATTTGACCCTAAAAAATCAAATGCTTATGTGCTTTTAGCTAATTTGTATTCAAACTTTGGAAAAAATAAAGAAGCAATTGATTTGTACAAAAAAGCATTGAGGGTTGAAACTAATAATCCTGAAACTTATGTATTGTTGGGAAATGCTCATTATTTGGATAACGATATTGAACAGGCTATTTTGTCCTATCGTGCAGCAATCAGCATTTCACCTGATAACGATGAATATAGATTAATTTATAGTCAAGTTATGGAGGATTATATAAACTCTGTAAGAGGAGCAAGTCAGAATGCATAACAATCCCCAAAAATTAAGCGATAGACTTGTGTCTTTCGTTTCGTACCTTACTGTGGGTTGGGGCGGTTTGATTTATGCTTTTATTATGTATCTCGGGAAAAAGCCATTATCAAAATTTTTGAGATTTAATATCTTTCAATCAATATTTATCTCTTTTTTGTACTTTGTGTTGTGCATGGTTTTAGGCTTTATTTCTGACATATTGTTGCATATTCCACTTATAAATTATTTGGTTTCTAAAATTGTTCTGTTTTTTAATAGACCGTTGATATTTGATTATTCAATCATTCAAAGTTTTATGATCGGACTATTTATTTATATGTCTGTTTTTTCATTATTTGGTCAATATCCGAGAGTTTACAAATTGTCGAAAATTATTGACTCTGCAGCAAGATAATTCTCTTAATAAATGGTTGTTAGAAGTTGACATTTGCGCTTGCTTGATGTTTGATAGAAGTGTACTAGTCGAAATTTTCGTGCTGGATTTGACGGTTAGTGCGAAATTATTGGAAAAGTCGAGACGCGAAGCCTAAGCTCTCAAGAAGACTTAGCAGGGCAAATTGGTAAAATTAAAAGGAGAAATTATGCCAACAATTAACCAGTTAGTACGCGAAGAACGCAGAAAGCTTAAATCAAAAACTAAATCTCCGGCTTTGATGAATTGTCCTCAAAGACGTGGAGTTTGTACTAGGGTTTACACTACAACCCCTAAAAAACCAAACTCAGCACTTAGAAAAGTTGCCAGAGTAAGATTAACTAACGGATTTGAAGTTACTTCATATATCCCAGGTATCGGTCACAACTTACAAGAACACAGTGTTGTTCTTATTCGTGGCGGTCGTGTTAAGGATTTACCAGGTGTTCGTTATCACATCGTTCGTGGTACTTTAGATACCGCTGGTGTTGCTAACAGAGCTCAAAGCAGATCTAAATACGGTGCAAAAAGAGATAAAAAGGGAGGTAAGAAGTAATGTCTAGACGTTCTAAACCTGCAAAAAGAATCCCGTTAGCTGATCCGGTTTATAATAGTGTTGATATCTCTAAATTCATCAACAGAATTATGAGACGTGGTAAAAAATCATTGGCTGAAAGAATTTTCTACGGCACAATGGAAAGAATTAAAGAAAGAACTAACGAAGATGCAATTGAAATTTTCCAAAAAGCTATGACAAATGCAACTCCGTTATTGGAAGTAAAAGCTCGCCGTATTGGTGGTTCTACTTACCAAGTTCCTATCGAAGTAAAAGCTGATAGAGGATTTGCTCTAGCTTCTTCTTGGTTGATTGAATCAGCTAAGAAAAGAGGCGGAAAATCATTCATTGATAAATTAACTAATGAATTGATTGATGCTTCAAACGGTCAAGGTGCTGCATGTAAAAAACGTGAAGACACCCACAAAATGGCTGAAGCTAACAAAGCATTTGCTCATTACAGATACTAATTTTTTATTAGTTGATAGATATAAAAAGACGCTAGAGTTTTTCTCAGGCGTCTTTTGTTTTGCGTAAATCATTTAATGGTGAGTCAGTGATATTTATATTGTATTCTCTTTTAAAGGTTTCAAAAACTGATGGATTTACAAGTGTTGGCGGACATTGTGCCATAAATATGTTTTTTGCATTCATACTTTTTAGCATTATGATGTTTGAAATTGTCATAACATCACATGTTGTAAAGAAAAACGAAATTTTTTTGCTATCAATCGGATATTTATCAAATAATTTTTTGAGAATATTTATTATAAGTGGGCTATAGTTACCTACATCAATTGTTAAGACGTTATCTTTCTTGCTCTTGTATGAAAAACTTAAGGCAAATTCATCTTGTTTTAAATTCGCAAAAAATTCTCTAAAATATTCGTTCTGAATTTCAGAATAGTAATTTAATCCGATGATGTAGAGATGCTTAATTTGGTTTGTCGCAAGTTTTACTATAAGATTATTAAGAGCATCATCAATTTCTTTCTCGTTGAAGCCAACAGTTGTTGATGGCTTGGTTTTTCCTTTAGAAAATCCTTTGGCATTGAGTGCTGCATTGATTAGTTCTGTGTAATCATCATCTTGCACCTTAACGACTCCTTGATGAATTATATAATCATTTGAAAATAATCGTCCTCTGTATAGATATTCGGTGTTATTTTTAGAATTTTTGGTTAACAAAATTGATCCGGGAAACGTTGCAAAGTCAAGAATACAGCTTTCTGTTGTGTTACCGTAGTGCCCCAATAAGTGCGGATATTGATGAAACTTATTCAGGGCATGTGTAATGAGCAAGTTTGAATGAGTGTAAACATCAATATTTTTCTCTTTTGTTGCTTCTAAAACATTTAACAAGTCTTGAAAATTATTTCCTGAAACAAGAATTGCTTTTCCTCTCCTTGTCGAGTGCGAAACTTCAACTTTTTCAATTCCGTCATAGGCTTTCAGAAGTAAATCACTTATTTCAATTTGTAATTTACAATCAATTTTACTTAATTTTGTTATTCTATTTTTGATATCTTTGTTGGAAATTTTTCCGTGGTTAAACATGTCAAGAGTTGATAAAATGTAGTGATAAACATTGTCATCAAACTCTTTGAATTCGCATAATTTAATCAGACTAATTGCAGTACTTTTGATTAAAATTTGCAATATAGCTATTAAGTTCTTTTGAGTTTGTGAAATTTGTTTGTACTTTTCTAAGAACAGCTTTTCCCCTTGCGATATAGCTTTTGAAACTGATGTATTTTTATCAAAAATTATTACGTTTTTCAAGTCTTTTGCCGGAATACTCTTTTCTTTGCAAATTTTGTGGTATGTGTTTTTCGCATCAATAAAAAGGAAATAATCTTTTGACAAAATTTCAAAAAGTTGTTTTTCGCTGAATTCATTTATTGAAACAAGACTTGCAATATCGTTAATTATTTCGTATTTGATATTTTGATTGTTAGCTCCAAGATTTTCAAGTTTAATCACGTAATAGGCCAGTTGTTTTAGGAAATATATGATAATTTCTTGTAATGATGCAATATTCGGAGCGATTGAGCATGCACCTCTTGATGTGCATTCATTTATATCAGAATGGATATTTTTATAATTATTGTACTCGTTTTGCATAAGTTTATACCTGTTCAAAATTTTTCCTTAAATATTTGATGATTTCGTCTGATTCATAAAGCTTATCATTGGTTGTTTCATTGTATAAGAATGGAACTTGGTCTTTTCCGCCGATTGACAACAATCGAAGAACATTATCACTATTTATTGTGTCGAATTTGTGAAATTTAATGTTGTTTTCTTTCATATAATCTATTACTTTTTTACAGTACGGACAGGTTTCAAGTATAAATAAATCAAGCATAATCTCCTCCTTGTAGAGCTAATTATAACTAATTAAAGAAATAATAAATTGTCTGATTGTACAGTTTTAATTGTTAACCGTTTTGAGTTGCAAATGTTTATTTTTTGTCCTAAACTTAACCTATGAATAAGAAGAATATACTATTTGTTTTTGGTACAAGACCAGAAGTTATTAAACTTGCTCCCGTAATTTTAGAGCTAAAGAAATATCCGGATAAATATAATGTTATTATTTGTAATACAGAACAACAAAAAGAGCTATCAAATCAAACATTAGCTTACTTTAATCTGAAAGCCGATATAAATTTGGACTGTATGCGACCAAATCAATCGTTAGCAGAAGTTCAATCAAGAATTTTGACGGCTTTGGATAGCGTTTTTTCAGAAAAAGAAATTGATGCAACAATTGTTCAAGGTGATACAATGACTGTTTTATGCGGAGCTTTGACAAGTTTTTACCGCAAAATCCCTGTATTTCACGTAGAAGCAGGTTTGCGTTCGTATGATATTTATGAACCGTTTCCGGAAGAAGTTATGCGTCAAATGACTTCTCGTGTTGCAGAGTTGAATTTTGCACCAACTGAAAAAAACAAGAATGCTTTGTTAAAAGAAGATATTTCAGAAAAGAAAATTTATGTGACCGGAAATACCGTTATTGATGCGTTATTCTGTTTGTCGGAAGACACAATGAATGTTGCATCTGAATTTTATAAAGAAAAGGGTATTCCTGTTGATGATAAAGTCGTTTTGATTACGGCTCATAGAAGAGAAAATCATGGGGAAAGAATTAATCGAATTTTAGATGCAATTGAACATCTTGTTAACAAGTATCAAGACCATCATTTTATTATTCCTGTTCACCCTAATCCAAATGTTAAGGATAAAATTCATTCAAGACTGGAAAAATATTCAAATGTTTATTTATTAAAACCTTTGGATTATCCTTATTTAGTTTATTTGATGAAAAATGCAAAACTAATTTTGACAGATTCTGGCGGAATTCAAGAAGAAGCTCCTTCATTTGGTTGTCCAACCCTTGTAATGCGTTACGAAACAGAACGTCAAGAAGGTATAGATGCAGGTGTTTCTGTTCTTGTAGGTGCTGATTATGATAAGATTGTTAATTTAAGTTGTGAAATTTTAGATAAAACAAAATCTGACTCCAGATTAAAAGCTCAAAATCCTTATGGAACAGGTAATTCATCTAAGAAAATTGAAGAAATTATAAGTAAGTATTTTAACGAAAATAAATAAATTTAAAACTCCGATGTTCAAATTTGAATGTCGGAGTTTTTGTGTCTTCTGGTGTGAATAATAAAAAAGCAAGTTATATAACTTGCTTACACATAAAATGTTTTAGGGATATATTTAAGTTTTTTGAGGTTTAAGTCTATTTTATAGACGCTGCTAGTCTTTCGTCTATTTTCCTGTCAATTTTTTTAAGCATCTTTCTCATTCTTATATCTTTGTGAGGTTTAATACTTGGATAAGAAACCAATTCGTTTCTGTAACGCTTGTACATTTCGATTTCTCTATCTTTTATATCTTTTTTAATAAGAATTTTGTTGTCTTCTTCTGAGATGTCTTTAGAAACTTTAAAGATTACACAAAACAAGGCTAATACAAATACTCCCCACAATGTCTTGTCTAATGGAATTGTTTCACCAACAATTGTTGTTTCTCCGTTTTGAGGTTCCATTATTACCGTTGTGTTTTTGATATTGTCTGCTGAAATATAGATTTTCAATTTATTTGGTGCGGTATTCTCAACAACTAAACTATCTATATTATTAGTTCCCTTATATAGAGCATTAACAGTATCAGAAGATGTAATTCCGCTAAGTTCTAGTACAAGTTCATTCTCTGATGGTGTTTTCTTAGTTACTTTTGCCATTTTATCTGAACTTAAAAGAACATTATATCCGGTATTATTTTTTTCTAATGTAATTGTGTGTAAATAGTTACTGTTTGCCAAAACACTCAAACTTGTGCATGCAAACGCAATTAAGAATCCGAATATTAAAAAGATTTTTTTCAATTTCTTTTCCTCCCTAATCTACACATCTATACTATAACTCTTTGAATAAATGTACATCAATCTAGTGGTTTAGAAGAGCTAGGTCAAAAGTTTTAAATTCGTATTAAGAATTGTAACGAAATACCTCCATGCTGAAATCAGAATATTTTTGAAACCTTTATATAAGTGTAAAAAGAATACGAGATATTGGAGATACAAAATGATATTATTATTCGATTCAAAGGCTTCTAAATCAACAGCATCAGCAAAAAGTTCAAAAGTTAGAAATAATCCTGTTGAAAATTCCGGAATTTTAGCAATGAACATGAACGATGCAAGAAGTCTTTTAACAATGGGCGAATATGATACATACGTAAGCTCAAATCCGGTTGCAGTTGACTACGCAATGTATTCAAATTCTTCAGATTTTTCAAATTCTGATTCCGGTTTTATGAGTGAATTCTCAGATGCAGTTGCAACTTTGACTGATGGAGGTTTTGGAGGTTTTGGAGGCTTTTCAGCAGGTGCTGATTGCGGAGCTTCTTGCTCATCAGGTTCATTTGCTTCTGTTTGTTAGTAAACAAAAAAGGATTTTTATTTAAACATAATAAAATATGATGGATTGATTTTGATTAGAGTAGATATTCTACTCTTTTTTATTGCGAAAATTTTACATGCTTTTTATGTAACGAATTCTTAACAAAGTCCTTTAAATCCTAAAGTTTCAATAGAAAAAGCCGATTAATAGAATAACTAAAGTTACTAAGGGAAACGAAAGGACAGCGCTAACAATGGGAATGAGTGCATCTCAAGCAAGATTATTGACCATTACTGCAAGATTAGCAGATAATGAATTGCGTTCTCAAACTATTAATAATGCAAAAATGCGTTTGTCCACTCAAAGTGCTCAAGCAAGTGACAACTATATTAATGCATTGAATGACGCAAACATGATGTTTTCTAACTACGATTTAACAGGAACATCTCAATCTCAATTATTGACATACAATGCTTTAACATCATACAGTTCATACAACAACCAATATGGCTTGGTATCTTCTGCCGGTCAATTATTAGTAAGTGAATCAGAAGCTGCAATGTTCAAAGCTGCAGACGGTAATGTTAATGCTTACTTAAAAGCTCACGGTTTAGAATATACTACTACTTACTTTGAAAAAGATAAAGAGATAAAGAATGATGATTATCCTGTTCCTTATAATTTAGTTGGAGCTGATAGATTAAAAGAAATGTATGAAGCATACAATTCTGATTTAACATCTTCTGAATATGAAAAATATGAATCTTACTTCTCTAGTTTTCTTCAAACAACAGAAGCATTAAAAGCTGTTTCAAAAGAAATTGTAAAAAGTTACTTAATGTATAGTGGCAATTCTCCTCAATTATATAATCCAACAGGTTCTAGCGGAGACTCTGTTTCAATTGGTATTGCTGGAGTATCAAATGGACAACTAGCTAATGCTTTTAAAAATGCATTTACAAATGGTAATAATACTTATAGTATCTCAAACCTAGAAAAGATGGGCTTGACAAAGGCTGGTATTGCAGCTTTGAATGAAATTGTAAATTCTGTTGGGCATGACGGGCCTGTTGGTACAATTTCAGAAAAAAGAGCTTTAAAAGCCAATAACGATGGCACATATACCCTTACTGACGGAAATATGACTATTACAATTGGTAAAGATCAAAATGGTAAGATTACAGTTTCAGGAAACACTGATTTAGTTGTTTCAGGTTCAACTAATGCTGAAGATGATTATTCTTATACTTGGGATCAAAATGCAACAACAATTGAAGGTGTTATCAATTCTTTGACATATACAGACTGTGAGGGTACTTATAACTTCAAGGCAAATAAAGATACCAGCGGTAATTTGACTGGGGCAGATGCTGTTTATAAGTATCCGGATCAAGCAGATTTTAAAGAGGCATTAGATGATTTAGCCGATGAAATTGTTGGTTATGTTTCAAGCAACGAAGAACTTTTTAACTTCGGTACTTTTGGTAAAAATATGCTTGAGAGGGAATCTTCAGGAAGATTACCTGCAGGTATAGATTTAAATAAAGTTTTGAAATCCGGTAAAACTTATAAAACTGTATTAAGCGAATATACAGATGCTAGTAACAATTTCTTCACGTTGGTTGCCGGCGGAAATGCTTCAAAATTGCAAGAGTTATTAGATAACAACAGTATTTCTGTTAAAGATTTAGAAGATATGGATTTATTGTTAAAAGCAATGAAAAAATATAGTGTTGGTTACTCAGATGAATTTAAAACAGTAATTGATAAAACAATTATTGACCAAATGATTGATAAGTATGGTGAACCAAAATATGCTTGGGTTGATGAAACAGATTCTACTAATTCTGGCAATGCTGATGCCAAAGCTCAATGGTACACAAATATGTTCAACAGAATGAAATCTGGTTACAAAACTATTGAAAACGGTTTAGCTTCTTCTTCTGAATGGTTAAGATTCGCTTTAGAAAGCGGTCTTGTAACAATGGAACAAGTTGACAAATCTTATAGCTGGAAATCACTTGATTACAAAACATGTAGCAACATTACAGAACAAACTGACAACAGTGAAGCTGTTTCTAAAGCTGAAGCTGAATACAACAGAGCAATGAAAGATATTGATGCTAAAGACAGTATGTATGATATTCAATTGAAAAACATTGATACTGAACACACCGCTCTTCAAACAGAATATGATTCTGTAAAAAGTGTAATTTCTAAAAACATTGATAGAACATTCAAGTTTAACCAAAACGGTTAAATCAAGTAAATAAATATTAATCCGATAATCCCTATTTTCTTGTATTTTACCCTTGATTATATACAATTAATATATAAAGAGGTGTGATAAGAGAGGGGATTATTCTGGAATGATTAAATTTGATTACAGGAATGCAGATGCGTTGGTTGTTGGTTCTGAAAACGGACTTAATCTTTCTCAAGAATTCGATAATTACAAAGATAAAATAGCTGGAATTATTGCAGATTTGAACAAAAGAAAAGATAAACCCGGTCAATGGCTTCAGTGGATGAATCTTGGTTATAGCGAGGAAACTGCATGGTATGTTAAAGAATATGCCGCTCTTGTTGAAAACAGATTTGATAATATCCTCGTACTTGGTATTGGAGGTTCTGCGTTAGGTGGAATTGCCGTAACCGAAGCATTGCTAAAACCTTATTGGAATTTATTATCCAAAGAAGAAAGAAATGGTGCTCCGAGAATATTTTTCTTAGATAATATCGACCCTGATTATATGAGTGGATTGTTAGATGTTTTAGATTTGAAGAAAACGTTGGTAAATGTTATCACAAAATCCGGTGATACCGCTGAAACAATGGCTCAGTTTATGTTTGTTAAAGATAGATTAGAAAAAGAATTGGGTGATGATTACAGAAAAAATATTGTAGCGACAACAGATCAACGTATGGGAATTTTACGCCAAATATCTGAGCAAGAGGGATATAAAACTTTTGTTGTTCCTGATGATGTTGGTGGACGATTTTCAGTGTTTTCAGCAGTTGGTTTGTTGCCATTTGCACTCGTTGGTATTGATATTGACGAAATTACAAACGGTATTAAAGATATGGACTTAGCTTTGAAAAATACTGATATTCGTGAAAACATCGCAGCTCAAAATGCTTTAATTCAATATTTGTTGGACGTTAAAAAGGGTAAGAATATTTCTGTAATGATGCCGTATTCAAGTAAATTGAAATACGTATCAGATTGGTATGTTCAACTTTGGGCTGAATCATTAGGAAAAGATATGGATTTAGACGGTAATCATGTTCATATCGGGCCTACTCCAGTGAGTGCTTTAGGTGCAACTGATCAGCATTCACAAGTTCAACTTTATAACGAAGGTCCAAATAATAAAATTATTAACTTTATTCGTGTTGAAAATTTTGATACAAATTTAGAAATTCCTAAAATCTTTGAATATACAGGTATTGGTTATTTAGGCGGAAAATCATTCAATGCATTGATGAATGCGGAAGCTGATTCTACAAAAGTTGCATTGTCTGATTATGCAAGACCTACAGTAACAATTACTCTTCCAAAGGTAGATGGTTATAATATAGCTCAACTTTTGTATATGTTAGAGGTTCAAACTGCAATTGCCGGAGAACTTTATCATATCAATGCGTTTAACCAACCGGGGGTTGAACAGGCTAAAAATTATACTTATGCTTTAATGGGTAGAGCGGGTTACGAAGAGTCTGCAAAAACTCTTCAAACTAAAATGGCAGCAGTTTAATTTATGAAAAATCTTGTAGTTTTATTTGTTTTAGTATTTTCAATTATATTTTGTGCTATTGAAAAAGTTTATAGCGATAATACAAGTCCTACCCCTGTGTTAAAAGCCTCTGTTACAATGGTTCCGACCTCATTTTTCGGAACTTGGAGAGTAACTTCAAAACTCGTTGATACGGATTCTCCCGTAACATTTAAACAAACGAGTTTAGATTTGTGGAACTTATCAAGAACAAATGACGTCATTACATTAAGTAACCCATTTAACGGTGCAAACGCAGAGATTACAATTGATAGCGTAAATAACAATTATGTCGTTTTCAAAAAAAATGGCAGGTATGATAATAAAATTTTAACAGATACTGTTGAAATTAAGTTAGATGGGGATAATTTTAAAGGTTTTGATTATTTAAAGTTGGATACATATTCAGATGTAAACGGTAAAATTATCAAGACCGAAACGGCAAAATATTCAATTTCAGGAGAGAGGATTGCCGGACAGAGTGTAATCACTAATTGAGGATTTATATATGAAGATATTAGAATTTGATACAGTTATTTTAGGCGGCGGGCCGGCAGGATTTTCGGCTGGATTGTACGCATCTCGTGGTGCTGCGAAAACGGCAATTGTGGATATCAGCATGTTTGGTGGACAGCCATCAAATTATCTTGAACTCGAAAATTACCCGGGGTTTTCAAAAATTGGTGGCTATGACTTAATGGAAAAATTTGAATCGCATGCAGATATGTTTGGGGTTCAAAAGTTTCCTATGCAAGAAATTGAGTCTGTTGATTTGATTTCAAATCCAAAAATTATTAAGACAAAAGAAAATGAATTTCATTCAAAAACAGTTATTATTGCAACAGGTGCAAAACCTATGCAATTAGGAGTAAAAGGCGAAAAAGAATTTATTGGGCGAGGTGTCAGTTATTGTGCCGTTTGTGATTCGGCTTTTTATAAAGATAGAGTTGTTGCCGTTGTTGGGGGTGGAAATTCTGCGGTTGAAGAGGCGATGTATTTGACTAAATTTGCCTCAAAAGTTTATCTTATACATAGACGAGATGAACTCAGGGCTGATAAAATTCTTCAACAAAGGGCTTTTAACACCGAAAAACTTGAATTTATCTTTGACACTGTTGTTGATGAAATTATTGGAGATGATTTGGTAAAGAGCTTGAAACTCCGTAATGTGAAATCTGGTGAAAAATCTGATTTGAATATTGACGGAATATTCCCTTATATTGGAATTTCTCCAAATGTTGATTATATTAATGGACAAATTGAACAGGACAAATCAGGATTTATCATTACTGATTCATCTATGAAAACTTCAATTGATGGGGTTTTTGCGGTTGGAGATGTTCGTAATACCCCATTAAGACAGGTTATTACTGCAGCTTCAGACGGTGCTGTAGGAGCTGTTTATGCGGTTAAATATCTTGAATCTCTAAAAGAAGTTACTGTTTAGATTTTTATATTAATATCTTAAAAAAGTCTTAAAGCCTTAATATGTAGGGCTTTTAAGGCTTTTGTTATAAAGAAGATATTAATATTTGAATAAAGATATAAAGATTATGTAAGGAAATCGGACTTGTGTATTCTTTTAATTTATAATTATACATGTAAAGACAATAATATGGAGATATGAATATGCAATCAGTAAAAGAGATTCTTTCAGAATTAGAAAATGCAGATAACACTACAAAAAATCAAATTGAAAACGAACTTGTTAGCATTGGTGAATCAGTTGTTCCTCAATTGGTTGATCAATTACAAGTTGTTAGAGGTATCAAAAGAGGTGTTGTTGCAATGACTCTTATTCGTTTAGGTGATGCTTCTGTTAAATATTTAGAAAAAGCTGCTCATGACAATAAAGATTTTGAATGGGTTGCAGAATACTTAATCAGAGAAATCAAAGGTTCTATTGCTGCATAATAAAAAGCATTTTAATATATAGAAGACCGGCTAAAGTAGTCGGTCTTTTTTTATGTTAGAATTTACGAATGAAAGATTATAATAATTTAAAATATGCATGCTTATTTGGTGGCGGAGCAATTCGAGGGGCGGCTCATGCCGGAGTAGTGAAAGCTTTTGAACGTTTAGGAATTGAACCTATGCTTTTAGCAGGCTCTTCCGTCGGGTCTTTAGTCGCTGCTTTATGTGCTGTTGGGTATAATGCACATGAACTTTCTGAGGTATTTTTATCCGTTAATTTTGAATTGTTCAGAGATATTTCATTGGGGTTTAATAATAAATTTGCACTTAGTAAAGGTAATGTTTTCTTAGAATGGCTAAGGGATTTAATAGAGCAAAAGTTCTATGGTGATGCTTATTTAAAAGGGCAATGTCGTCCTGTGACGTTCAAAGATTTATCAAAAAATCTGGTAATTATTACAACCAATATGAAAGATTTTTCATGTCGAGAATTCTCAACATTTGAAACTCCTGATTTTGAAGTTGCGATGGCTGTCAGAATTTCTTGTTGCATGCCGGGGCTTATGAGGGCTGTAACTCTAGATGATGATTTACTAGTTGATGGGGATTTGATGAAAGGCAAACCTATGTGGGCTTTGTCAAAAAATATTCAAAATTCATCTGATAGAATTTTAGAAATTCGTCTTGAAGGCACTTTTTCCGGCACAGATCAAAATCCTTTAGAGTATGTAAATGGAATGTACACTTGCATGACGTATTCAGAAACAGCTTTTATCAAAAGTATTTATGGTAATTGCGATAGATACGATTACCTTGTAGTGAATACAGGTAATGTTGTGGTTGTTGATTTTAATTATCCGATTGATAAAAGGCAAGCTATTATTGACGATGGTTATCGCCAAGCAATGAATTATTTTACAAGTGTTTTACCACAAAAGAAAAAAAAATTAGATGAGGTTTATTCAAATATTTTAGATTATTTAAGGAAAATTCAAGGTTTTTGCTTGTTGAAAAAGTTTGTAGCGGCTAAAAATTCATTGTCTGAGTTATTTATATATTTAACTCAAGTGAATAAAATAGTTGATTCTGATGTTTATAATGCTATTTGCTTGTTTCAAAAACTCATGTTTTCAAATATCAAATCAGGGCTTTTAGGTCGTTCAAAATGTGAAAATTATTCTGTTGTATCAGATAGTTTGAACAATTTAATCTCTGATTTGACTAATAGATGTACGGAATTGGAAAAATATATTAATAAATTTTCTGATTGACAATAAACTTTGTTTATTATATCATTTTAACATAGCCGAAAGGTTATTGAAAACTGAATAAGCTCCAGTGGCGGAATCGGTAGACGCGTTGGACTTAAAATCCAATTGGGCGTATAACCCAGTGCCAGTTCAAGTCTGGCCTGGAGCAATTCTTTAAAAGGACTCATTTAATTGAGTCTTTTTTTATTGCGAAAAATTGTTACATTCTTAATATTTGACTATTTTAGATTGAAAAAATCCTCAAAATGCATGTTACACCATGGTTTCGGCTGTCAAGTCCGTATTTTTACGTACGTAAAAATACGGATACACAAATTTGAAAAAATTTGCAATAATATTTTGGTACAGTTCAGAAGGGCAAATATGTAAAAAGAATGAAAATTATAAAAACTAAGAATAAAAGAATACTGGTGTTTTGTAAGCATATTATTAGTTTAGAATTAAGAAATATCTTGTTTGTTATTTCTTTTCTTGATACTCGCTCAAAAATATAAATATAAAGAGCTATGGTACATATAATAATATCAAAGGATATTTTCCCAAATAATAGAATTGCAAAAGGAAATCCTAATTCTTGATTATTTTTAGTAAAGATAATAGAGAGCATCATTGGATAGAAGATAATGGAATTTATCAGTTCCGCAATAGCTAGAAAATTAAACCAATATTTATTTCTAAATCTATCTAACCACATAAAACAATAATACATGAAAAAGAAAGGAGAAGAAAATTTATGACTAAAAATTTAACATTTGATAATGAAATGAAATCTTTATCATTGGGCGTTTACAAAGATAACAAAAACTCAATACCTAAAGATTGGGTTCGATTTTCTGAAAGAGATAATGAATCGACAGGATTTCACGCCGAAACTTTTTATAAAAAAGGTACAGTTGTTATCTCTATGCGTGGAACCGACCCTTTTTCATATCAAGATATTATTTTAAATGATATGGCAATGAGTACAAATAATCTTCCTATTCAATATGTTGATGCAATAAATTATTATAACGAAATACAAAAAATGTTCCCGCGTTCTAAAATTGTATTTACGGGGCATTCATTAGGTGGTAGTTTGGCTCAGCTAATGGGAAACTTAACCGGTAATGAAACAGTTACTTTTAATGCTTATGGCGTTGGGAATTTATTAAATGGAAATATAAATTATGAAAATAGTAAAAACATTAGAAATTATGGAAATATAAATGACCTTGTTTTTATGATGAATTTTGATAATCAACTGGGGCACACACAGGTGATTAATTCTTCCTTTGATGATGATTTTTATCTTACAAAAGGTTACAATGGTAGTTATCCTCAAGGTGGGCGTGACCTTGTTCATCATAAAATTGAACACATGGGAAATCTTGAAAATAGTACATCGTATGTAAGTCCAGAGGAAATTGAATCTATGATTTTGTTTGGTGGAGTTAATTTAGACATCGATTTAAGAAATTTAGATACCGAGCGAATTATTACTAATGAAGAAATTAAGGCGATGACACAAGAGGAATTTACTCAAAATGAAAAATTTATAATGCAACAAGTTGCAGAGGGCAAAGTTATGACCGAAATGCAAGCAAAAGAACAATTGGAAGCAGGTAATTTAATTTGGGTAAACTCTTATACTCGTGCTGATGGAACAGAGGTTAAGGGTTATTATAGACGAAAATAATTTATATTATTATAAGTAGTAAAAATATAAGAGGTATGAAAAATAATATAAATCCGGTGTTTTGTAATATTCTTACAGTTTTCGAATTTAAAAATTTTTTACTTGATATTTTTTTATTAAAAATTCGCTCCCAAATAAAAATAGTAAAAACTAAATAGCATACAACAAATTCTATTTTTAATATTGCTACTAGAATTATGACAAATGCAAAACCCATTCCATATTCAAGGTGTAATAATTCAAATAAATATAATTTTAAATATATAATGGTCAATAATCCGCCACAAGTTAACCCATTAAGAGCTAGAGCATTAAACCAGAATCTATTTCTAAATTTATCCAAAAATCCTAGTAAGTTTCGCATACGTGAATACTATATAAAATTGACCATCTTGTCAAATAAGAAAGGAGACCAAAATTTATGACTTAAATCCAAATAAAATAATAATTAAGTGCATCTCTTATGTTCATTCTGGCGGAAAAGGAGCTAAAGTGGCTTTACAATAAAAGTAGCATAAATTATTGTAAATACTACTAATAACACAGGAATTAAAAATCCTATAATCCCAATATTTTGTAGAGTTTTTATAATTTTTGAATCTAAGAATTTTTTGTTTGTAATTCTTTTATTGAAAATTTCTTCAAAAATAAAAAGAGTAAAAATTAAATAATACACAACAAACTCTATTTTAAATAATACGATTAAGATTATTGCAAATGCCATTCCCATTCCAGATTCAAGGTTAAACATTAAATATATAATTCCCAATAGTCCACTGAAAATTATTCCATCAAGAGCTAGAGCATTAAACCAGAATCTATTTCTAAATTTATCCAAAAATCCTAGTAAGTTTCGCATACGTGAATACTATACAAAATTAGTGAGGTTGTCAAATTATGAATAAAACATGATATCTATAAATATTTAAATATATTTATACCTTTTTTTAACCTATTTTTTGTTTGTTGTGCTGGCACAACTTGTTTATTTAGATTGAAATAAAAATCACAATCGCTATTGAAATTTATTTCGTCAGGTAAAATAAATGATGATTTAATTGAACAATTTCTCTTTTTCAGAGAGCAGTTATCATCACCGTACATTGAAAATTCAATATAATACACATCAATATTTTTTCCTGAGTGTTTTACTGAAAAATTAACTCTGGAATCATCTGTTGTTGCGTTTGAAAACTGTTTTGCAAATGATTGGGCTAGTTCCTTTTCAGTTGTAGAACTATTTAAGCTTACATTTTTAAAACTTTTATTTATTTTTGATGCTGCGACATAACATTGCGTATTTTTTATAAATTCAGTCGGATTATCCGGTGATTTATTTACAAATAGTATTGCAGTTCCTAAAAGTATGATTGGGACCGTAATATTAATAGCTATCGCTACAATAGCCCACTTCATTTGATTTTTTCGAAAATCTTTTGGTGTCATCCACCAATCGTTTTGATAAGCCCACATGTTGCCTTTAAATCCGCAATAAAATTGCAAAGCAGTATATAATAGCCAATTTATACCAAGCGGTAACTGGATTATTATAAGAGGAATTGCTAAAATGGTAATCCAAGCTCTATGCTTGATACCCCAAATAAAAGTTAATAGAAATGCCCCCCAGTTGAAGTCTTTCAACTCTTTTGGCATATCTTTACCTTTATATCCTGTCAAAAATTCTTTTAAACTCTTATTCATTTAAAACCCTTTATTACGTTTAAGACTCAATTGCCTTTTCAAATCCGGACCAATCAAAGTTTTTAGACTTAACCTTTGCCATATAATCTTGTGGCACTTCGTTTTTCAATAATTCAAATTGATTTTTGAAGTCTTTTTTGAGATCTATCATTGGTAAGTTGAACTCTTTTGATATTTTCTCAACCTTGATGTCGTAGTTTATTGAAAGAATATTAACACCTGACAATAATCCGACAATAATTGCGTGAAAGCGCATGGCTATCAAGTATTTTGCTTGTGATAGTCTTTCTACGATTTCCTCATTTGTTAAGTCTGAATATAGCGAAACTTTGACATTGCTATTAAGTAATTGAATTGATTTTTCGAGTTTTTGGCAGATGTTTAAATCAATTGCATCTTGGAATGAGTAAATTTCAACCGGCTTATTCGGAAATTCTGAAACGATTTTCTGAGCAAGTCTGTCGATAAAATCTTCACTCATTGTTCGAAAATCTCTCAATTGTACTGCAACAACATCTTTTTTCTCTGTTTCAGGTATTTCTGTTGAAAATATCGGGTCACAAAGTAAATCAGCATTGATTCCCCAGCTTTTCAAAAGCTCAGAACTCTTGTTGTCTCGGACGCTTACGTAGGTGCAATGTTTGAGAAGTGGTTTTGTCATAAGTTGACAGATTGGATTATTTATTGGTCCGATGCCTTGGGCAAAAATTATAACTTTTTTGTGCAAAACTAAGCCTAAAAAAATTATAAATAAATAATAAACAAGACTTTTAATACTTGTTACATCTTGCAAAAGGCTTCCACCACCGGAAATTAAGACATCAGACTTTGAAATTGCACCAATTATGTCTAAGATTTTGAATGTGTAAACACTTCGGATATGTTTGTATTGCTTCATTGTGTATTTGGGGTCTGAAGAAATGATTGTTAAACGGTGTTTGTCCTGTTTTAATTTTTTTACCAAAACGGATAAAATCGCTTCATCTCCAAAGTTTTTAAACCCAAAATATCCGGATAAAACAAATCTTTTACTCATTAAAAATCCTCTGTTCTAAAAATATTGTAAACTTCATCATAGTGCGGAACAGACTTAACTGCACCAATACCTTGGGCCTGTAAACCTGCATCAATAGATGCAATTTTTGCCGCTTCTAATACCGTATAACCATTTGCAATTGAATGCAAAAACGCACCATTAAAAGCATCTCCAGAAGAGGTTGTATCTACAGTATTATCGGTGTAGAACGGTACAAATGTCGTGTTTCCGGAATTAGTTACGAAATAACCTTTGTCGTTACTAGATTTGATTACAACAGTTTGAACTCCTATGTCTGTTAGGTATTTGGTAATATTTTCTAGTGATTCAATTTCGAAGATGTTTTTTGTATCGTATTTTGAACTCATAAACAAAATATCCGTTAATGGACAAATTTCATCAAAATACTCTTTTGCATCTTCCGGTTTTGAAATTAAAGAGGAATAATTTGGGTCATAAGCGGTTATCACATTGTTTTCTCTCGCGATTTCAAAAGCTCGTCTTACGGCTTCTCTTGAAGACATTGAAAGTGATTGCGTAATTCCTGATGTGTAAAGGATTTTAGCACTTTTGATATATTCTTCATCAATATCTTCAATTGACAGTTTTGCCGGTGCAATTTTTTTTCTGTAATACATGAATTCTTTGTTATGAGCTGATGTCCGCGATACCATGTACAATCCGTTTTTATCATCTACGACTTTTACATGCTTTGTATCTAATCCTTCTTTTTCCCAACTGGAAAGTAAATAATCCTTAAAAACATCATTCCCAAGACATGAAACAAAACCAACTTTTGAATTCAACCTCTTTGCGGCAATTGCCACTACTAAAGAATCTCCTCCATAATATTTATGCAAGCATTCCGCATCTTTAAATGTTTGATTTGTTGAAAATTCAACAAGGCTTTCGCCAATTGTAATTAAATCAAATTGAGTTTCTGTCATTGTTTATTTCAATCTCTCCAATAATTGTTTAGTTCTTTTCGTAATTTCTTTATAATTATCTGCAACCGTCAAATGTCTTCCAACACCGACTGCAATTGCCCCTGCTTCAATATACGCAGGAACTTCGTCAAGTTTTACATTACCTTGCGGAATAACTTTTAAAAATGGCATTGGTCTTAATAAATTCTCAATATATTCAACCCCGCCCATTGCAGAAATCGGATAAATTTTTGCAACAGGGATTCTTGATTTCCAAGCATTGTAAGCTTCATTTGCGGTTGAAGTTCCTGCAATATATGGAACTCTTTTGTCTTTTGTCATTTTTAATAAACTTTTTTGAAATATTGGAGAAGAAATCAATTTTGCTCCGGAGTCAATTGCCGCATCAAATTGCATAGATGTAATAATTCCGCCTGCGCAAACAATTGCATCTTTGGAAACAGTTTTTATTGCGTTGAATACTTTGGGAGATTCAACATTTATTTCCATAATATCTAAACCACCCTCAAGCAATGCGTAAGCTTTGTTAACAACATCTTGCGGGTCTTTACTTCTGATAATCGGTAATACTTTGTTTTGTGAAAGTTTTTCGATAAAATTTATGTTCATAATCTAGCCTTTATTTTGAATTTATTATATCATAAAATAAAAATTAGACTTGGGAGAGTATTATGAAGAAATTGAAAAACAAGTGGTTTTATTTTAGTTCTTGCTTGTTATATATAGCATTAATTTTTGTATTTTTTATTTTAACGATAATGTTTTTGGAGCAATATGTAGTAAGCTTTTTGATTTCAAATTTTGCAGCTAATAAAAACGGTTCACAGGATATTATTGAAATTGTTCTTGATGATAAGTCTGTTCAAGAGTACAAATGGCCTTGGACAAAGGACATGTATGCTCATCTTTTGGATTATTTTCATACTTATGCAAAACCAAAAGTTATCGGATTTGATATGAATCCGACCTCTTTTGATGAAAATAATGAACTTGATAGACAATTTGCAAAACAGATTTCAAAAATGCCGAACTTAGTTTCCGGATTTGTTCCTGAAATTGGTGATGTTCAAGGTGAAACAAACTTTTTAGAAGCTTTTTCTAAGAAATATTCTGTCGATACCGATGAACAGTTTAGTTCATTTCCAACGGCTTATAAAGGAGTTGTTGAACCACCGAAAATGCTTGTAGATTCCGTAAAAAATTACGGCTCTATTAAAATTGAAAAATCTTCCGGTTCCGGTTCCATTTTTTCGGCTATAAATCTTTTAAGAATAGGGGATTCATTCTATCCGTCATTGCCATTTAAAATGTATTTATTTACTCACAATACAAACTATATAACGATGGACGATTTTACTATTACCGTTCCCGAAACGGGCTTAAAACTTCCTTATCGCACGTCTATGGACGGTTTAGCTCAATCTTATATTCGTTATTATAAAAGAATTGTATATCCAAATGGAGTTGAATCTGATTATTCGCACCCAAATATCTCTGCTGCCGTAATTTTAGATACTTATAAGGCTTTACAATCAGGTATAACTCCGCAAAACCACCCTGAGCTATACGATATTAATAATGGTGGAAAATATCTGAATCCGGAATTATTCAGAGATAAAGTTATTTTGATTGGTGCGAATATTTCCGGTCCGTCAGCCGATGTTTTGCCAACGCCAATGTCTATGCGTCACCCGGGGGTTGATATTCAAGCTTCTGTTTATGATAACTTGGCGAATAATTATTTTCTAACTTTTGCAGGGTTGTTACCAAATTTTTTGGCATTTTTTATTTTGTCATTACTAACTTTCATTTTCTTGTTGAGAATGAAGTTTATCAAAGGGTTGCTTTCAATTGTTGCGATTGATGTAGTTTATTTAATAATAGTATTTGCTTTTGCTTCACATGGTTACATAATGGGACTTTCAGTGCCTTTGGTGTTGCAATTTGTGACTGCGGTATTTGGATATTCGTTTAAATTTATTTCTGAAAATAGGAATAAAGAAAAGATTAAACAAGCAATGGGCAAATACTTGTCCCAAGATATTATGAAAAATGTTGTAAGTAACATTGATGACTTGAAATTAGGCGGAAAGCGTGCCATCGTTACGGTTTTGTTCTCTGATATTCGTGGGTTTACAAGCTTGAGTGAAAAGATGTCAGCAGAAGAAGTTTCAATGATTTTGAACGAGTATTTTGCAGAAATGGAACCAATTATTACTAAATATAACGGTGTAATTAATAAGTTCATTGGAGATGCTGTAATGGCGCTTTTTGGCGAGCCTATTCAAGATATTAACCATGCTCAAAATGCGGTTAAATGTGCTTATGAAATGCTTAAAAAGGTAGAGTATTTGCGTGAAAAATGGTTGTACGAGGGAAAACCTAAAATTGAAATTGGTATTGGTATAAATACCGGTGAAGTTTTTATCGGAAATATCGGAACAGAAACAAGAATGGAATATACTGTAATTGGTGATACAGTAAACCTTGCATCACGTATTGAAAGTTATAATAAAGTTTATAAAACTAATTTGCTTGTAAGCAGTTCGACTTATGCAAGTATTGCTGATATTGCTGATGTAATCAAAATTTCTGAAGTGCAAATCCGCGGTAAAGCTAAAAAGATGAATATCTATGAGGTTTTGCGAATTGATAAGAAGTAGAAAATAAATATTGCAAAGCTTTAAAAAATCTTGTATAATAAGAATACTTCTAATCTGT